>Ga0214473_10000089_pt1 | contig 130497 bp, 104 predicted proteins | sample RVTome_7_FD_203509 | JGI IMG/M metagenome (GOLD analysis project Ga0214473, IMG submission 203509) | Soil microbial communities from uranium-contaminated site in the Upper Colorado River Basin, Wyoming, United States - RVT98D197 | ecosystem: Environmental > Terrestrial > Soil > Contaminated >...
CTGGGCCACCATCCCGGCCCGGTAGCCGCGCGACAGGTCGGCCTGCCCCTGGTACTCGTCATCCGCGCCGGACATGATCCTGAGCACGGTGGACTTGCCCGACCCGTTCTCGCCCACGATCCCGATTTTGGCCCCGGGGAAGAAGCAGAGGTTGATATCCCGGAGCACTTGTTTCTGGCCGTAGTACTTGTTCAGGCGCAGCATCGTGAAGATGAATTGTTCCGCCATGTGGAAGTCTCTCGATAAAAGGGTATTTTGGCTCGATTCAACTGCCCGGCAGGCCGTGAACTCTATCAATTTTCAGGGAAAAAATCAAGAGATGCCAGTTTCCAGTTCACTGAATTTCGACGTACAGGAGGCCTTCTTCCTCATTTCTCATTTCCGCGAGGATTTTCCCCTGGCGGTCCACGGCGAAAGTCGGCCCGACGAAGCGGAGGTATTTATGGGGCTGGCCGGTCTGATTGACGAAGCAGGCGGCGAAGCGATATTTTTTTGCATAGCCCGGAATGTAGGAATAAAAATAGTCCCTCATTTCCGTGAAGCTTTTCCACCCGCCCAAATTTCCCGCATCCGCCAGGCGCACCAGCTCCGCCATCGAGTCGTATTCCAGCGGCTTTCCGTTTTTGTCCAGCGGGTCGGAGTCCCAGGCATGTGGCATCAGGACGATTTCCGCCTTTTGCCGGCTGTAGTGGGCCAGCAGCTCTTCCTGGGTCGCATCCCAGCAGATAGCGATAGCCAGACGTTTGCCCCCCACCCGGAAGACCGGCCTTTGCCGGCCGCCCTGCCAGAACGGGACTTCCAGCCTGGGGATGTATATTTTCCGGTAGACCGCAGCCGGCTTGCCCTGGGAGTCGATCAGGCAATAGGCGTTGAACGGCAGGGGATCGGCTTTTTCGGTGAAGCCGAAACCGATTGTTATTCCGATAGACCGGGCCAGAGCGGATACCCATTTCACCGAATATCCGTTCAATGGCTCGGCAATTTCTTTAATCCGGACATCTTTAAATATTCCGGAGACAGTCAGTTCGGGGAAAGCCACCAGTTCGGCGCCGGCGGCGCGGGCTTGCCGGCTGAACCATTCTATTTTCTTCAGATTTCCGGAGCGGTCGCCCCAGGGGCAGAATATCTGGGCCAGGGCTATTTTCATGAATTTCCTTTTGCGGATTGAAGGCCGGGCTGTTTTACCACCGGCAGGCGGTTTCTATCTTTCCACCAGGCCAGGGGAACCAGAATCTACATAAAATTGCCGATCCAGAACCATTGAAGCTTAATCTGCACGATTGGCAGCAGGATCGCCAGTAGGAAAAGCCCCAGACTGCCGGCGCGATTCAGCGTCCTGGTGGATAATAGATAAATCCTGACGCCCGATGCGTACAGCAAATATTCGAAATGCAGCCAGCCGAACCGGGCAAATAACCAGGGGCCGATTCCCAGCAGCGTTTCCCCGCCGGGACATAAAGGAAGGTCCGGTTCGTGCACCAGCAGGTCGAGACCCCAGTGGCTCAGGACTCCTTTGCCAGTCCCGCTATGGATGGAAGCGGGAGAGCGTGGGGGCGACCGGGATTGGCGAGTCGGAAATTCTATATCGATTTTTTGTGAAGGAGATGCCGGAGAACGTTATGTTCAGAATAGCATTCTTTATCCGGAATGTACCCTGAACCGGTCCTTGACTACGGTATAGGCAAGGACTGTATATCTTTTGAATTTACTTTTCATTATCGAAGACAAAGCCGATAGATATAAAGTTTTTTTCCTCGATTTCAGAAATATCCCGATCTGGAGCCGGCCATAAAACCAGTCCATTAATGCCATCAGGATGGCGAACGGTGATTTTTTAAAAGCAAAATTGATTTTCTGCACGGCTGAAGTCAGGGGAAGATCGTGGGCCGCAAATCGCCATTTGGATTCGAGGAAGTTGATAAATTCATTAAAATCCAGCGTGTTCAATTTGCCGTAATCGGATACCGGGATTCCGCCGCGGCTTTCGGCGATAGGCGTACCCGGATAAGGAGTCATAATGTTGGTCAGGCCTGTAGTGGGCCTGGTTTTACCGATCAGTTTACAGATATCTTCGAGATCCTCCAGAGTTTCATCTTCCTTATTGACCATGTAATTAGCAAGTGTGCGCAGTCCGCAGCGCCGGGCCAAATCAAAAGCCTTGATAACCTGAGGCTCGCCGATATTTTTTCTGATCCTTTTCCAGCCCTTTTCATTCCCGGCTTCGATCCCGAATTCGACCTGAATGCACCCGGCGCTCCTGATAGTTTCATATATTTCCTCATCGATGCAATCGACTCGTGTCTCACAGCCCCAGGGCAATCCAATCCTGCGAATTTTCAGTTCGTTGCAAAGCGCCAGGACATGTTTGCAGTTTAAGGTAAAGACTTCATCGTAAAAGAAAAAGGCATCGATATGATAATTATTTTTTACGTGCTCGATTTCGTCCACTACGCGTTTAGGATCATAATGCCTGATTTTTCTGCCCCACACCGTGCCGGAAGCGCAGAAAGTGCACTGAAAGGGGCAGCCGCGTGATGAAAAAAGACAGATGGAGCTGAACAGAAGCGGGCGAATGGTCATGATGCATGGAGCAGTATATCTTTCCATGTCCAGAAGATCGTAAGCCGGAACGGGCAAATCTTTCAGATTCTCGACTATCTCCGCACCCGGCCGGCGACTGGCCTTATAATCGGCCTTGCGCCAGATTCCACGCTCGGGGAACGGAGCCTTTCCATCCAGACAATCGATAAATTCGGCGAACAACCATTCGCCTTCACCGATAAACACGAAGTCAATATCGTCGGAATGAGTAAAAAACTCCTCACCCGCCAGAGTGGCGTGCGGTCCTCCGACCAGGGTAATTATGTTTTCACTATGTTTTTTTAATTCCCCGGCCAGGTAAAGCACGTGGTGGAAGTCGGCGGTCGTGGCCGTAAAACCTACCAGATCGGGTTTAAAGGCCAGGGTCTTTTTAACAATCGATTGACATACCGCGGCAAGATTCGATTCACTGTAGGCTGTGCCGTTCGCGACACACTCATCGATTATTACCAGGTCGTCAGTGGTCCGCTCCCGCCTCAGGCAGGCCGCAATGGTAATCAGCCCGACAGGCAGGCGCATATTATTGAAAGCTCGCAGAGGCGGAACTATAAACGCGATCCTCATGGCCGTCCCTTCCGAAACAAATTCAGCGGTTTTCCAATATCAACCTGACAGGTCTCGAAGTGCAATAATTATACCAATCAGGGAAAGCGGCTTCAACTCCTTGAGCAGAACAAGCGGCGATCATTTCCAAGGTTGAAAGCAAGGAGGATGGATGAGATTCAGTTCCGGGGCAAAGCGGGCTGGAAATTGGATGATAAAAGGTCTGACTCTACGGCTATCCGACCGTAATGCTCAAAAGATGCAACATAGGAAAACTCAACCCCTTACCGGGCGTTGTTTTTCCCCCCCGTTTCCGCCGTTGTTCTTTTCGTTGGCGAACATGGCGTGCACTCCGCCGCCGTTGGGCACGCCGGCGCGGGAGACGCGCGGGTGGTAGCCCAGCGTTACTTTCCTGGGTCCCAGGAGCCGGCGCAGCTCCTCCAGCAGCTCGTCGCTCGGCTGTGCGGACAGCTCCCGGCTGCGCAACAGGTATTCCCCGTTGGGCTCGATCACCCGCAGGTACACCGGATTGGTGCCGTCGTGGCGCAGGATTGCCTGCTGAACGCTTTTCAGCAGCTTGCCGTCCGCCCGGTTTGAGTCGATCTCGAGTTCCACGCCCACGCCCTCATCAGAGCGCACCCGCTCCAGCGACATCAGCCAGTCGGCAATCACTTTGCCCTTGTCATCGGTGGGCCGCCTGGAGAGCTTGCCGCTGACCAGCACGGCCGCGCCGGTATAGATGATTTCCCGGTGGCGCGCGAAAGTGTCGTTGAACACGAAGATGTCGGTCTGGCCCAGGCGGTCTTCGAGGGTGATGATCGAGCACTCGCGGCCCTTGCGGTCGAAAAAAGTGCGGCGGTCACAGATCATCCCGCCCAGGTAGAGCACTTGGCGGCCGGGCAGCACCTCGTGGTAGTCGGCGCTGGTAGTGTTGGTGAACGAATCCAGTTCCTCGGCGAACTTGTCCAGCGGATGGCCGGAGACGTAGAAGCCGAGATATTCCTTTTCGAATTCGAGGGGAGTGCGGCTGTCCCAGGCCTCGAATTTTTCCGGCAGAGGCGGGAAGCGGTGGTCGCCGGCGGGGAGGGCCGCCTCCTCGGCGCCGAACAGCCCCATCTGGCCGCTGGTGCGTTCGGCCTCCAGGCGGCTGCAGGCTTCGAGGGTGGCTTCCAGGACGGCCAGCTGCTGTTCGGGCCGGCCGCTGAGCGAGCGGCAGGCCCCGGCGAAGATCAGGCTTTCCACCAGGCGCTTGTTGGTGGCTCGCTTGTCCACGCGGTCGAGGAAGTCGCCGAGGCTGGTGAAGGGCCCGCCATCGGCGCGCGCCGTCTCGATCGCCTCCACCGCCCCCACGCCCACGTTCTTCACCGCCGCCAGTCCGAACCGGATCCCTTCATCCACCACGGTGAATCCCACACCGCTTTCATTGACGTCCGGCGGCAGGATCTTGATCTTCATCCGGCGGCATTCTTCCAGGAAGACCGCCACCCGGTCCGAATTGTTCATCACGCTGGTGAGGGTGGCGGCCAGGAACTGGCGCGGGTAGTGAGCCTTGAGCCAGGCGGTCTGGTAAGCCAGGATGCCGTAGCCCACGCTGTGGCTCTTGTTGAAACCATAGCCGGCGAATTTGGCTATCAGGTCGTAGACCGTTTCGGCGGTTGTGGGGTCCACGCCCTTTTTTTTCGCCCCGGCCAGGAACCTTGCTTTCTGCCGGTCCATTTCGGCTTTGATTTTCTTACCCATGGCCCGGCGGAGCATGTCCGCCCCGCCCAGGCTGAAGCCGCCCATCTCGCTGGCGATCTGCATCACCTGTTCCTGGTAGACCATCACCCCGTAGGTCTCCTTGAGGATCGGCTCCAGGATCGGGTGTAGGTATTCGACTTTGACGCGGCCGCGCTTGCGGTCGATGAAGTCGTCGATCATGTCCATCGGTCCCGGGCGGTAGAGCGCGTTCATGGCCACGATGTCGCCGACCGTCTCGGGCTTGAGCTTGCGCAGGCACTCGCGCATGCCGGATGATTCGAACTGGAAGATTCCGATGGTTTCTCCGGTCGCGAACACCTCGAAGGTTTTGAGGTCGTCCAGCGGGAGCGTGTCCAGATCGATCTTATCGCCGGTCTCGCGTTCGATCGAGGCCAGCGTGTCCTGGATCACGGTCAGTGTGCGAAGGCCCAGGATGTCGATCTTCAGCAGGCCGATCTTTTCAACCCAGCCCATGTCGAACTGGGTGAGGATTTCATCTTTCCTGGGCGAACGGAACAGCGGCAGGTAGTCGGTCAGGCGGCCGGGTGCGATCACCACGCCGGCGGCGTGGGTGGAGGCGTGGCGGCAGAGGCCTTCGAGCACCAGGCTGATCTCGATCAGCTTGCCGATCTTTTCGTCCTTGTGCGCCAGCTCGGCCAGGTCCGGCCGCTTTTCCAGGGCTTCATCGAGAGTGATCTTGAGCTCTTCGGGGATCATCTTGGCGATCTGGTCCACCTCGTCGAAGCTCATGCCCATCACCCGGCCCACATCCCGCACCACCGCGTGCGCGGCCATGGTGCCGAAGGTGATGATCTGGGTCACGCTCTCCTCGCCGTACTTCTGTTTGACGTACTGGATGATCTTGTCGCGCTCGCGGTCGGCGAAGTCGATGTCGATGTCGGGCATGGTGACCCGTTCGGGGTTGAGGAACCGCTCGAAAAGGAGGTTGTAGCGCAGGGGGTCGATGTTGGTGATGCCGAGGCAGTAGGAGACCAGGCTGCCGGCGGCCGACCCCCGGCCCGGCCCCACCGGAATCCCCATCCGGTGCGCGGCGCCCACCAGATCGCTCACGATCAGGAAGTAGCCCGGGAACCCGGTGTTCCCGATAATTTTCAGCTCTTTTTCCAGCCTCTCCCGGATCGCCTCGTCCACTTTTTCGAACCGCTTCTGGACTCCCTCGTAGGTCAGCTTGCGCAGCAGCTCTATTTCGCTGTAGCCTTCCGGCAGCGGAAAGATGGGCAGGAAGGTCTTGCCGAATTCTAATTTCAGGCTGCAGCGTTCGGCGATCTCGACCGTCCTGGCGAGAGCGTCCGGGTGGTCGCTGAACAGCCGGTACATTTCTTCCGGGCTTTTAAGGTAGAGCTCCTGGGTGAGGAAGCGCAGGCGCTTGGTGTCCTCGAGGATTTTGCCGGTCTGGATGCAGACCAGGGCATCCTGCGCCTCGGCGTGCTCCCGGCAGAGGTAGTGGGTGTCGTTGGTCGCCACCAGCGGAATTTCCAGGTCCTTGGCGATCCCGATCAGTTGCGGCATCTGCTTGCGCTCGATCTCCAGCCCGTGGTCCATGATTTCGATGAAGAAGTTTTCCCGGCCGAACAGGTCGCGCAGGTCGGAGGCCCAGCGGCGGGCCCGGTCCGGCTTGTCGCGGTAGATGGCATCGGCCACCAGGCCCTTAGCGCAGCCGGAGAGCGCGATCAGCCCTTCTTTGTATTTATCGAGGATTTCCAGGTCGATCCGCGGCTTGTAGTAGAAGCCCTCGAGGTAGGCGATACTGGTCAGCTTGACCAGGTTCCGGTAGCCGGTTTCGTTTTCGGTCAGCAGGGTGATGTGGTTGGCCACCCCGCCTTCGTCCGGCGCGGTGCGGTCGTGTCGGCTGGCAGGGGAGATGTAGGCTTCCATGCCGATAATGGGCTTGATACCGGCCGCATTGGCCTCCATGTAGAACTCGATCGCGCCGAACAGGTTGCCGTGGTCGGTGAGGGCCAGGGCCGGCATGCCGAACTCAACGGCTTTCCGCACAAGCTTCGAGATTTTTGCCGCGCCGTCCAGCAGGCTGTAGTCGGAGTGATTGTGCAGATGGATGAAGGGCTGGTTCATGAGCTGTCGAATATCGGTCAAGTTGCCGGCTTGGCGCCGGCCACGATCTGGAAACTATCCATTATCCGGTCCAGCTGGAACATGTAGCGGTACTTGTTCAGGCGCGGATCGGGACAGAAGAGCAGACAGTCGATGTAGAAGCGCCGGTGCTGAGTCGGCGAGTCGATCACCTGGTCGATGAAGACCCCGCCGGAAATCTCCTGGCGGTTCTCCCACACTCCGAATACCCTCAGCCGCTCGATCCCGTTCGCCTGGACGCGGGAAGTTTTTATCCGGTATTCCACGGTTTCCTGGCCAGGGTATACGTCTCCAGTCACCTGCCGGCGCAGAACGGCCAGGCCCGCCTGGGTGGTGTCCAACGGGCCCGGGTTGTCGAACCAGGTGATGAGGATGCTGCGCACCGGGTCCTGGTGGACAAACAGGAGTTTGTTTTCCGGCAGCGAATCGGCTGAAGTCCTCTCGTAAACATCAGGCAGAAGGAACCGGAAGCCGAAGGCGGCGGCCAGGGAGTCGGCCAGGGTGGAATCCCGGCCGGAGACATACATATTCTGCAGTTCCTCCTGTTCGAGCTGCCTGAGGAAGGCGGTGTAGATTTTATTGCCGTTCAGCTTGACCAGCGGGAGCAGCTCTTCCCTGGTGGGAGCGGCGATACCCACCACGCGCTGGCCGCGGGCCCAGATGTCGATCTGGCTGAAAAACAGCCCCCGGCCGCTCTTGAGCACGTTCAGGGTGGAGTCGTCAACCACTTCGGGCAAGAGGTGCATGGCATCGAGGGATTCTATCAGGATGAGCTTATCCCATTCCTTATAGTAGGAAACCACGGTAGCCTCGACCTGGGCGATCTCGAATACCGTCTCGGTACGCACCGCCTCAAGCGGCGCTTCGATCTCGCGCCGCATCGCCTTTTCGATATTTTTCCAGATGTCATTGTCGCAGATTACCAGGATTTCCTTCTCCCTGCCGAACGCCCGCGGCTTGGCGCCGGGCATTTTCCCGCAGGCGAATACGAGCATACCGGCAGCCAGAAAGGACAGCAGCGTTCTAAAGGACTTGAAGTTCACCATCGGTGTTTCTCCTCGGGCTGTTTCTGACTTCGGATCGAGTTCCGGGAACCGGCGCTAACTCCTTGAAAGTCATCTAACTAAAGATTTATTAAAGAGTTACAATAACGCCTGCTCGCTCTCTGTCAAGGTAAAGGCTGGCATCGAGGCTGTCAAGGAATAGTCCGTCAATCTCCACTCGCGCTTGCCCCGGACCGCAGGCCAGGGTAAATTAACGGACATAATCCTTAGCGGAGACAGGCTGTGGCCTCGTTCGAAGTTTACCTCCATCCCGAAGTGCTGGCGGAAGGCGCCCGGCTGGTGTGTTCCCGCGACGGCAGACCGCCGGAAATCGCCCTGGAAGCCGATTCCCAATGGCGGCCGGCGGTGGAAGCTTTCTGTGCGCGCGTTCTGGGAGCGCTTCCGGTGCAGGCGGAGCTGGTGGATGCCCGGTCGGCGCGGGAAGGGCTGTTCGGCCGGCTGACCCTGGTCGTGCGCTGCTTCCTTTCGCGCCGGCCGGACCCTCTCGACAGCTCGTACCGCTGGGAGCGTTCGCCGGGGGAAGCCACGGCAACCCCGGTTCCCGGAGTCCGGATCGACCCGGCGGCCGAAACCGTGCTGGCTACGGACGGCGGCAGCCGGGGCAACCCCGGTCCGGCTGGAATTGGTCTGGTTCTCGAACAGCCGGCCAACGGCTATCTGGAAGAATACGGCCGCTGTATCGGTTCCGCCACCAGCAACGTCGCCGAATACGCTGCCCTCGTCCAGGGCCTCAAGCTGGCGCTGGAGCGGGGAGTCCGCCGGCTGGTGCACAAATCGGACAGCGAGCTTCTGGTGCGACAGATCGATGGCCGCTACAAGGTCAAGAATTTCAAGCTGGCCCAACTCAACCAGGAAGCCCGGAACCTAATCCGGGCCTTCGAATCCTTTGAATGCCGGCACGTGCCGCGCAGCGAAAACCTCCGCGCCGACAGGCTGGTCAACCTCGCTCTCGACCAACAGGAGATGGCTGCACAATGAATCCCGTCCGCGAACTGTTCGTTACCCTCGGCTCCGTACTGCTCGCGCTGGTTCTTTCATCCTTTCCGCTGGTTTCCGCCACCCTGAGGAACAGTTGCTGGGACCTCTCGTTCGATGACAATACCGGTGCAATCGGCCGGATCGCCACCCGGCCGTCAGCGGCCGAGGGCTGGACCGTGCTGTTCGAAAAAACCGGAAACGGCCAGGGCGCCTGTGTCACGGTCTACGATGTCGCCACCGGCCGCACCTTCCGGCCCGCAGACCGGGAGATCTCTCTGCAGGAGATCGTCGCCCGCGACAGTCTCGACCGCCTGACTCAGCGGCTGGAGCTGGACGGGCAAAAGGTTTCGCTCGCGCTGGCGTTCGAGGCCACGGGCCGGGAGCTGGCCTGGAAGGCGGTCCTGGTTGGCAGCGACTCCCGCCGGGACAGGGCCTTGCGCGTGGCGCTCGAAATACCTTTGGCCCGGGGAACGCGGCTCTGGTACCAGAACCTGCCGGAATGGGTCGAGGTGGGCTCGGGCCTGGCCGAGACCTCGGCCTGGTACGTCCGCGCTCCCGAGGGGGTGGACCGCTTCGACAACCAGTATCCGCGCCACGACCTGACCCTGCCCCTGGTGGTCCTGGTCGACCCGGATAAGACAGTTGGGGTGAGCGTGGCTTTCCCGGTGGACGGCAGGCTGCCCTCCGCCGGGTTCCTGACCACGGCCGAGCCGGGCGGCGACGGGTGTCTACAGGTGGTGGAGGCGCTGGTCGGCCTGCGGGGCACCGATTCGCTCACGGTGAGCGGCTGGCTGCTGGCGCACCCGGCCTGCTACCGCCCGGGGCTCGAATGGATGCTCGGCCGCTGGCCCGATTACTTTCTGCCGGACGAGGGTATCTACGAGCTGGCCGCCAATTACTCGATCGGCAGCCCGGCCACTGGCAGACAGGGAGCCCAGGGCCAGTCCGGCTACGAGGATCTCCTGGAGTACGGCGCCACTTTCTTCGAAATGCACGCCCATTTCCCCTGGTATGGACTCTACTTCCCGGTCAGCCCGGATACCGATGTCTGGCCCGACCTGTTGCAGATCGAGCACGGCCGGGAGCGCGAAGAGGCCCTCAGTGTCAAGTTGATCGACCAGCGCCTGGGAATCCTGGCCAAGGCCGGCTTCCACACTTTCTACTACTTTGCGATCAACGACGGCTACCCGCCCCAGGTCGAACGCCGCTGGCCGGATGCAATCGCCGCCTGGCCCGACCGCGTGGCCCTTTCCGGCTGGCGCGGCGGCGGGATCGAATACCGCGAAATGAACGCCGACACCAGCTTCACTTTCGGCCGGGACCTGGTGCGCCAGGCTGACGGGATAGTAGAGCGGATCGGTCCCCTGGCCGGGATCTTCTTCGACACCATCCACCACAACGACCTCGACTTCGCCCACGATGACGGCCTGACCCTGGTCTACGACCGGGACCGGCCGAAAAGAGCTTACAGCATCAATTTCTGCTACGATTTCTTCCTGGAGCATCTGGCCCGCCGGCTCCATCACCGCCGGCAGTTCCTCTTCATCAATGGTCCGGCCGCGATCCGTAATGCCCGGGGAGTGGATGCGGTGATGCTGGAGGGAGAGGGCGGCCGGGAGTGGGAGTACGAATTCGAATACCGGCGGTTCCTGGTCTGCCTGGCCCGGCCGCTGGTCTGGCTCTTTCCGGGCCGGCCGCACCAGCGGCGGGAGGTGCTGCTACAGCGCTGCCTGCTTTACGGCGGCCGGCCCAGCGCGCCGAGCTCGGCCTACGCCGATTTCGATGGCTCCTGGAGAGCCGATGTCGACCGCGCGCTGTGGCTGCCCTACCTCCCGCTGTACGCCAGGCTGACCGGCCGGCGGCTCTGCTTCGAACCCGACCCGCTCGATGTGCCAACAGGCTGCCGGGGCGAATTGTTCACCCTGCCGGACGGCCGCTACGCATTGGCGCTGATCGATGAAAGCCTGTCGGTGTTCGACCCGGCCAACCGCAGAGAGGCGAAAGTCTCGCTGAGGCTGAAAAAACCGGTGTCGCAGGCCATGGTTTTCACTCCGCTGGACCATGCCGGCAGCCCGCTCGAACTGATGCACGATCAGGCGGGCGGAGTCGGCATCGAGCTGAAAGATTTCCGCGGCACGGCCCTGGTGCTGATCGGCGAATAAACCACCCCGCGGCCAGCTGCGAGGTATCAAAGTTAATATTGATCATCTTAGTCCCGCTCCCACGGGCGACCAGCCGGTCGCCCCTACGACCGGCCCGGGACGGATTATTCCGAAACAGAGCTTCGAGGAATTCTATTCAATTAATGCGGAGAATTCCGTAAATCGTGAGGGCCCGGTTATGAAATTTTCCCACAGAATCCTCCTGCCGCTGGCCGCTGTCCTGGCTGTCCTGGCGACAGTGGAAGCCTTGCGCGGCCAGGAGACGAGGCCCGCCGGCCAGAAGCCTGCCTGGTGGCTCGAGAACGGCATCTGCTTCACCGGCAACTGGGAGCCGCTCGCTTTCCAGGTGCGCCGGGGTGCGGTGGCGCGCGACTGGAAGTCGGATTACGAATGGCAGCACGAGGAAACAACGGTCGAAAGCCTCGAAGCGGCCGGGGTCAACCTGGTTATCACCCACTTCTACAAGGGACTGGGCTTCGAGCACGAGAAGCAGGACCTCGAATACACCCGCCGGCTGGCGGCCAACCTGAAAAAGCACGGGATGTACGCCGGGGCTTATATCGGCAGCACGCTGTTCAGCGAGACGCTCTACGCTGAAGTCCCGGGGAGCCGGTCCTGGGCCCAGCTCGACCGCCGCGGCGAGCCGATAGTCTATGCCGACCAGTACTACCGCGAGCGGGCCGACTTCACCCACGAAGGCTACCGCGAACAGATCAAGAAGGCGGTCACCCTGGCGGTGAAAGACTACGGCATGGACCTCATCCATTTCGACAACTTCTACAGCATGTTCCCGCTGGAGGCCGGCTACACCGAACACATTCAGCAGCTTTTCCGGGAGTACCTGCGGAAGAAGTACACGCCGGATGAGCTCCGGCTGAGGCTCGGCTTTGCCCAGGTCGAGGGGATCCGGCCTCCCCGGGTGGCAGACCGGCCGCTGGCGCCGGTGACCGACCCCCTGGTTCAGGAATGGATCATCTTCCGGGTGGAGGCGCTGACCGGATTCATCCGCGAGCTCAGCGAGCACATCCGCTCGCTTTCCCCCCAGGTGGTGGTGGAGTTCAACCCGCACGGAATCTGGGGCGAAAACAGCGCCTTCTCCACCGGCATGGATCACGCCCGTCTCCTGCCCCTCTCCGACTGCTTCTGGAGCGAGGACCCGGACCACGCGCACTACTATCCGGAAGAAAACCGGCTGGTGTCGAAAATCAGGTCCTACAAGCTGGCCCGGCGCTTCGGCAACGCGCTGTTCAGCTACAACAATTCGCCGCTGGAGCTGGCCGAGGCGATGGCCTTCAACCGGATGTGCATCGCCGACGTGCCCTGGAGCGTGATCACCGAACCGGCCCGGATGAAGGAAAGCCTGACTTTCATCCGCTTCTTCCACGATAACCTCGGCACCTTCCGCGATCTCGAAACGCTGGCCGACGTGGGGGTGATGCGCGATTTCGAATCGGTTACTTTCGGCGGCTGGCTGCCGTTCCTGTCCTCGGTGCAGGCCGAACAAACCCTGATCCAGAGCCGCACGCCGTTCACGCTGCTGTTCGAACAGGACTGGGACAAGCTGGAGGACTGGCCGGTGGTGGTGCTGGCCTCGCAGGAGAACTTGACCGACCAGGAAATCGGCAAGGCGCGCCGTTTCGTGGAGCAGGGTGGAGCGCTGGCGGTGGTGGGCCGGGCCACCGGCCGATTCGACCAGTGGCGCCGGGAGCGCGGCCAACAGGATTCGTTCTGGAGCCTGATCGGCCTGAGTGCACAGAGCGACCGGCTGGATCAGCCGGCTCGTCTTACCCTGGGTAAAGGACGGGTATTCTACCTGCCGGGCTTCCAGTCCCACCCCTCCGTACCTGAATCGGCCGACCGCGTACTGCCCGACTGGTGGCGCCTGCCTCTCAACTGGGAAGAATTTCTGGAGGGCCTGCGCTGGTGCCGGGCCGGAGAGTTCAGCGTGGAAGTGGAAACCATGCCGTGGGTGGTGGCCGGCCACTACCGCGCCGCCGGCGGCCGGCAGGTGCACCTGGTCAACTACTGGCCGGGCCACCCGGTGCGCCACGTGCCGGTTGTTTTTAACCAAAAGGGCTTCACGCCCCGCAGCGCCGTGCTTCTTTCGCCTGAACACGAGCCCCTGCCGCTGGTAATCGGTCGTTACCGTGATGGCTGGATGACGCTTGTGCCGGAAGTGAAAACCTACGGGATAGTGGTAGTGAAGTGACGCAAAAAGGAAAACCCGCCTCGGGTAGGAGGCGGGTTATCGCGGGGTATATTTTGGGATTTACCGCCTTGACGGTAAATGCCGAGTGCTAAGTTATTAATTTGTAAGCACCTCCTTGTTAAAGGTGCCCGATTATACCATACCACTCCCATTTGTCAAGTTTTAACGGGGGAAAAAACCCGTGGCCTTCCCGCCGATAACTTCTTTAAAACCTTGCTTTTAAGCTCTCCAATCTGCCAAACTTATTTCTATCATTGGCTGTAATTGTATATCTTTCAATAAGATAAAACAAGCATCGCTCGCCGCCTCTCGGCCGTCTCTCCCCGAAAAACAGTAAGTTGATCGACCGTCTGTTACAATAGAAAGCTGGGTAATGTTCCGGAAAAAATCAGCAAAATCCAAGAAAATTCGAGAATAAAGCACCGATTCGCCCTTTTTTTGGCAGTTGATGCAAGAGTTTTTCAATCGAGACAGCCGGCTTGACCTGAAAACGCTGGAGTCTGCGTGGGAATTCTTGACAAATAGTATCATAAATGTTAAAATGGCATCAAATGGCAACAATAGTTATCAACAATGAACGAAGGAGCTGAATATGGTGTTAATGTCGATCGAGGAACTGGCGGATTACCTGGGCGAATCCAAGCGGACGATCTACCGCTACATCCAGACCGGGGACTGCCCGCCATATATCCGGCTAACCAGGAAGAACATCAAGTTCGACAAACAGGATGTGGACGCCTGGCTCGAATCGAAAAAGGTCGACCCCCACCGGGCCGGCCGGGACACGGGAGGAAGCTGATGAAAAGATTGTGGCATTCTATTCGGATCCCGCTGGCGGTGGTCCTGCTGGCGGTCGCTTCGCTGGGGCTGGTGCGTATTTTTTCCGGACCCGAGGACACCTGGATAAAGAACGAGCGGGGGGAATGGGTGGCGCACGGCCGGCCGGCCGGTCCACCTCCGCCGGAAAACTACCGGGAGCCGCTTTCCCGCCGGACCCTGCCGGTGGCTTTTCTGGTGGCATTCGCCGTGCCGCTTTTCTTTTACAGCGGCCGCAAGCTCCGCAACCGTCTCACTTTTGACTCCGCCAGCCGGGACATCCGCTTTTACGGCTACCTGGGTACGGCCTTGTTCCTGCTGGGCGCTCTGACTGCGGTCGGGCTGGCCGCCGAACTCTTTCTGAACGCGCCCCTGCCGGGCGCCGAAGGGCCGCCGCCGGTTGCGCTCGTTTTCCTGACGCTGGTGGCCGGGTTCGCCGGCCTGTGCCTGATTGCCGGCTGCCAGATGTTCCTCTGGCAACGAAACTGCAACGATCACTACCAGCTGGAGAAAAACCACCAGCAGATTCTCGAGCTGCTGGAAAAAATCCGGCAGCCGCGGTAACGGCCTGGAGACCGGCCGAAAAAAATACTTGCCCTCGATGGTTCATTCGGCTTATATTGAAACAGGAAGTCAATTATGTCGATTGTATTGATGAACATTAACGGAGGGCAGCCCGATGTCCGTGATAAACGAGACACTCCAGGCCAACCAGGCCTATGCCGATAAATTCAGCCTTTCACACCTGCCGATGCCGCCGGGCCGCAAGCTGGCGGTAGTAGCCTGCATGGATGCCCGCTTGACCGTGGAGGAGGTGCTGGGGCTAAAAACCGGCGATGCCCACATCATCCGCAACGCGGGCGGCATCGTCACCGAGGATGTCCTGCGCTCGTTGGTGATCAGCACCCACCTGCTGGGTACTCGCGAATACATTATCATCAACCATACCGATTGCGGTATGCTCACTTTCAAGGACAAGGAACTGACCGACCGGCTGATCAGCCAGACCGGCAAGGCGGCGGTGGCCCCGGCGGTCTTCCACTCTTTCACCGATGTCGAGGATAACGTGCGCCGGCAGATCGGCAAGGTGCGGAACCACCCCTGGATCCCGGAATCGATACCGGTTCGGGGTTTCGTTTTCGACGTCAAGACCGGCAAGCTGCACGAGGTGAAATAACGGGGGAGCGAGGGAAGTCAGGAAGCGTCAGGCAGAAGCCCGGGAGCGATGGCAGGCTCCCGGGCTTTTCTTCTGGGGAAAGGGGAACCATGGGTGTGAGGAACGGCAAAAGATAATGCCCGATTAATCAGCCTTATCTATCTGCCACATTCACTGAAAATAAAAAGTGGTCGACCAAAAGCCAAAAGAGTAGGGCCACGGCGCGCCGTGGCCCTACGTAATACGTTGAATTCTAATTAATTGCGGTCAGGGCTTGAGCAGCTCGCCGCCCTCCAGCCGGTCTTTGTAGAAGCGGTCGTACACCGAGCGAGTGACCCAGGTGCGTTCGGCCACCGGCACCATCTCCTGGCCGCCCACACCGGCGAGGTTCACGGTCCAGCAGCCCTTGTTGAGTCCCAGGAAGGCCGGCCGCATCTCCAGGAAAGTCCCCACCGTATCGGTGTGCGTGAAAGTTTCCGATTTCAGCGCGAAGCAACTGTCCATGACCGTAAATTCGGCGTTGAGCCAGTAGCGGCCGGAGGGCACGAAGGGGAAGGTGAAATTTTCCTCGTTGCTGTCGGTGGTCACGCAATAGCCGTAGACATCCCCGCTTTTATAAATGTCAATGTCCTGGCCGAAATACAGCTCGACCATGATGTAGTCATCCGTGAAGTTGTCGCGGTTGTCCGGCGGCGGGTAGTCCCCATCCGGCTCGTACTCCACTACTCCGTAGATGTCCTGGTAGAGGAGATAAACTTCCTGTATCTTGGTTTTGTCCTTGCCGCAGGAGAGCGTCGCGAGACCCGCTGCCAAGATGAGGGAAATCAATATCAAGGTTCTACGCCGCATTATTGTTTCCTTTCTTTCAGTTCGTCACTGGATTTAATTTTTCGTTCGAGGACAGAAAATACCCCTCTTTCCGCCCGAACGGAAGGGTTTTTACATAAGAGAATGCTGTCTTCGCCGCAGACGGCTGAGGGGGGATGCGGCTGGTTCGGCCATCAGCGCCGGCGCCGGTCACTGCCGCCGGAGGAGCTGCCACTGGAGGAGCTGCCTCCGGACGATTTGCTGCCGGAGGAGCTGCCGCTGGAGCCGCTGTCGCGCGAGCGCGTCGAGCCGCCGGAGGATCTGGTCGCCGGCTGAGAGCTTGAGCCGCGCGACCGGCTGCTCGAACCCGAGGCCGCCGGAGCGGGAGCGCTGCTCCCGGAAGAGCGCGACCGCGAGCTTGATGTCGATCCGCTGGATGAACTCCCACCCGTGTCCCTCGACCTGGTGCTCGAGCCGCGGTTTACGCTGCTGGCCGCCGGGCTGGCCGAGGTATTTTCGCGGCCGCTGCTTCTGACCCGGCTGTTGTCGGCCGGTGCGGTTGACCGGCTGCGGGTGATGCCGCGGTAGACCCTCTGGTCTGAGCCGGCCGCGCTGGTGCCGGTAACGCTCCGGCTCCTGGTGGCGCCGGACGGCGAATAGACCCGGTCGTCACCACCGGTGCGGCTGCGGTTAGCGGCCGTGCCGGAAGTCCGGTCGGTCTGGCGGCTGCGGCCGTAAGCGGCCCTGTCGCTCGGCACGTCGCTGGTTTTGCGCTTGGCCGAGGGGCTCACCCTGCCGGTATTGAGATCACCGGTGGGAGCAGAGGCCGGCGTGAAGCCGGAGGCCGGGTTGCGGTTGAACGGCTCGCGGGCCCGGTTGTCGATTTCATCGGTGGTGGCCACTACCTGGTCGCCGCCTGAGCCATCGTCCCTGGCCCTGGAGGGCGTCACCAGCACGCGGTTATCCGCCGGTCGGTTTTCGTAGCCGCGGAAGCGGCTGCCCGGGCTGGGTGGACTGTCGGAGATCCGGCGCCGGGACTGGTCGCGTTCGTAGCCTTGCCGCCACACGCGCTCGGTTTTGGGGTCCAGGCGGTAGGCGGGCCGGCCGCGGGTGTCACGCAGGCGGTCGTCGTAGAGCCGCGAGTAGGTACGGTAATCGTTGTAATAGACTACCGAATCATAGCCGGGATACCACCAGTGATTGGGGCTGTACCAGCGGTAACCGATCCAGAAATCGGCCTGCCAGTAATCCCAGTACGGGTAGAAGCCGATATAGTAGGGATCGTACCAGTCTGGAATGTAGTTGAGGTTATAGTCGTACCAGAGGTCGTAAGTCAACGGCCACGGGTCGTAGCGGTTGGGGATGCCGTCGCCGTCGGTGTCCCACCACGGGCTGCAGTAGCGCGGGTAGTAGATGTGATCGAAGTGATGCCCGGGCGCGTAGATCACCGTAACGTCACCCTCGGAATAATACCGCGAATCCTGGGGATCGGTGAAGTAGGCTTCCTCCTGGCCGGTGGCATCATCGTAGAAGACGATACATTTCAGGTCCAGGAAGCCGTATTCTTTTTCCTCCCCGCGGTATTCGGGGTTGTAGTAGCCGATCACGCGCAGGCTGCCTTTGTCCTCCATGGAATTGATCCGCTGGCGGATCTTTTCCATGAGCTCTTCGTTGCCCGGTCCCACCTCCTCGTGCACGCCGATCTTGAACACCCGGTCGGCATCGTGGACTTCGAGTACGAAGTCGAGGTTTTTATCCTGATCGTAATCGCCCATCATGGGCGTACCGACGAACTCGTCCGCCTTCAAGTCTTCGCTCCGGGGAGCTTCGCGATCGACTACGGTGGAGCGGGCGTACACCGAACACCCGGCGCTGAACGCTAAAACCAGAGTGGCAGCCAGGGGGGACAGGAGCTTGAGTATTCTTGCGGTCGGTCTCATGATTGCCTCCCGGTGGAGGTGGTGGTGATTTTCCGGATTCCTGGTTCCTGAACAGTTAGACCGCACCCGGTCGGCCGTTATTCAAAATTCCGGCCGCGGCCTGCCGGGGCTGGAACGAAGAAACCGGCGGGAGCAACTGCCGTGCTGGGGGGATTTATTCTATTTCCTGCTGTTCGATACCTTTGAGCTGGTCACGGAGCCGGGCCGCTTCCTCGAATCGTTCCTCTTCCACCGCCCTCACGAGCTGGTTCTGCAGCTTCTCGATCGCGGTCAGCGGCTTGTTGGCCTTGATCGACCGGATCATCTCTTCGAGCGCTTTCTGGGAGCGCTCCAGCTCAGTCTGAAACTCTTCGAAGTCTACCGGCTCGAGGTTTTCGATTCTTTCCAGGGTCTGGGAGGCGACTTTCAGCGCTTCATCCAGGTCATGATGCTCCTGCATGGCCAGGAGCGCCCTGGCCGTGCCGTTGATCCGGATGATGTACGGCCACCAGCGCTCGAGGTTCATCCGGTCTTTCTCCCGTACGGCGTACTTGTTGACGAAACGGAAGAGCTCCATGTTACGTTCGGTGTCGCGGATCACCCGCTGGTAGTCCTGAAGCTGAAGCAGGAAGATATAGCGGTTGTAAATCCGCAGGCTCTCGTCGAACAGCTCCGAACAGCTTTCCGGTTCGAGCTTGAAGCCCCTTGCCGTGCCGTGGGCGCGCTGGTAGCGCTTGAGCGCCAGGCGGTAGTAATCGAAAGCGAAATCGTAGCCGTATGGCTGCTTGCCATCGGGCCTGCCGTCCAGCTCCATCTGCAGTACGCCCTGAAAAGCCGCGTTGTCGACCCGGACCTGCATCTTTTCGCGACCGTCATCGCCCACGATCTTGCGGTAACTTTTGCCCGGATCGAATTCCCAGTTGTGGATGATGTGCGAAATGTCGTGGGTCACTTTCAGCGTCCCTTTGCTATACCCCTCGACCGCCGGCAAAGTTTCAGGAATCGGCTGTTCAAGCATCTTAATTGTAATGGATTCTTACAATTATCGCAAGTTGCCCATCCGGCGGCCGGGATGCTCGATTGACAAAACCGGGGGGCCTTCTTAGCTTTCCAATGGTTTTATCGGCAGGCCCGGTGAGGGCCTTGAGCCATTCTGCGGCTTAACCTGGCGGACTATGAAAACCAGCCGGAAGATAGAGCTCCGGGCGGGCCTCCTGTGCGCGGCGGCGATGTTCCCGGGCGCGGGGAATGCCTGGGCGGCCGGCGGAAATTCGGCCGAAGGGATCAGCCTCCACGCGGTGGACTTGGCCGTGATCCTGGTTTTCATGGCCCTGCTCTTCTGGGCGGGGTTGAAGTTCTACCGCTGGGTGGGCGAAGCCGAGGATTTCACCGTGGCGGGACGCAACCTGCCCCCGTTCATCCTGGCCGCCACCATGGCCGCCAGCAATTTCAACCTGTTCGGCCTGGTCAGCCAGACCGGCACGATCTGGCGTCACGGGATCTCGATCATCTGGCAGGGCTGGACCGGCTGCATGGCCCTGGCCCTGGCCGGGCTGTTTATCCTGCCGGTGCTGAGGCGCCTGAAAGTGGCGACCCTGCCGGAATTCCTCGAGCGCCGCTTCGACAGCCGCGTCCGCGCTCTGGCGGGCTTTTTCGCAGTGATCCGGCTCGCCTTCTGGCTGGGAGTGGTGCTGAACACCGCCGTGCGCGCCTCAGAGATGATCTCCGGCCCCTCGATCACCGCCGGCCTCAACAGTCTCGGCGACCACTTCGGGCTGGCCGCGAGCGCGGCCGTGAACGGCAGCTACATTTTCTGGGTGGCGCTCTACTCCGTGCTGGTGATACTCTACACTTTCACCGGCGGCATGTATTCGGTGGCGATTCTGGATTCGGTCTGTTTCGTGGTCATCGTGGCCGGGTCGCTGGTGGTGCTGCCGCTGTCGATGAAGGCGGTGGGGGGCTTTTTCGGGATGGTGGAGCAGCTTTCGGCCACCAGCCCCGGGCACCTGGACCTGATGCCGGCGGAGGGGCTCTACAGCTGGAGTTTCGTGCTGGCGATGTTCTTCCTGGGTATCCAGTGGGCGAGCACCGACCCCGGCCTGGTGCAGAAATCCTTCTCCAGCCGGGACTCCCGCGCCCTGGCCACCGGTCTGGTTTTGGCGGGGCTGGTTACGGTGCCCTACGTGCTGCTGATCTTCCTGCCGCCCCTGGCGGCGAAGATTCTCTACCCGGCGCTGGCCCATCAGGATTACGCCTACCCGGCGCTGATAGTGAACCTGGTGCCGACCGGCCTGTTGGGGCTGGTCTGCGTGGGACTTTTGGCCTCGCAGTTTTCCACGACGGACGCCAACCTTACCAGCGCGGCCACAATTTTCACCAATGATATTTACCGCAACGTGTTCAGGCGGGAGGCGGGCCAGAGGGAGCTGCTGGTAGTGGCGCGGGCTGTGATCGTGGTGATAGGCGTCCTGATGATTCTGTTCAGCTTCCTGGTGCCGCTGTTCGAAAATGCGGTCGAGGCCTACGTCACGGTGGCCGGTTTCATGGACATGCCGCTGTTCGTGATCGCGGTGGCGGCGGGACTGTTATGGAAGAGGGCTTCGCCGGCCGGGGCTATCGCCGGCTACCTGGGCGGGATCGCGGTGGGGGCGGCGGTACTGTTCCCCTTCAAGTATGCGGCCTATTTCGGGCTGGACCCGGCTTCCTGGGCGGCCCGCAACCATCTGCTGGCCGGAACTATCGCCAGCGCGGCCGGCGCCCTGGCGCTGTGCGTGGCGGTGAGCCTGCTGAGCGCCCGGTCGGATGAGGGGAAGGTCGCCGCGGTCTGGTCGATGAGGGCCGGCAGCGAGGAGGAGCGGTCGGCCGGCGGCGGATATAACATCTGGCCAGAGTCCGCCTCCGGCAAGTTCTGGATAGCGGTGCTGCTGGCCGGTACAGCCGTGTTCCTGGTTGGAGCGCTATGCGGGGCGACAGGCAGGGCCATTGCCGGCTGGCTGGCAATCGGCGGGATGGTGATTTTTTTCATCGGCGCGCTGGCGCGGCTGCGCTGCGATTGACAAGATAAGCAGGAGCTGACATGTACCTGGACGAACTCGACACCCCAGCCCTCTGGGCCGATCTCGACGTGGTTGAGCGCAATCTCCAGCGGATGGGCTCCTACTGCCGCGAGCACGGGCTGGCTCTCAGGCCGCACATCAAGACTCACAAGGTGCCGCAGCTGGCCTGGCGGCAGATCGAGTCCGGGGCGGTGGGAATCACGGCGGCCAAGGTTACGGAGGCGCAGGTGATGGCCGAGGCCGGCCTGGAGGACATCCTGATCGCCTATCCGCTCTGGGGCGAGACCAACTGGAAGAACCTGGCCGCCCTGGCCGGGCGGGCCACGGTCGGCGTGGCCACCGACAGCGTGGAGCACGCCGAGGCCCTGGCCGAGGGTCTCGGCCCACAGCGTAAAGAAATCTCCCTGCTGGTGGAAGTCGATGTCGGCACCGGCCGCACTGGATTGCCGATAGACGACACTCTGCCGGCCGCCGTGGCCCGGATCGCCGAAACCGGGATCCCGGTCCGCGGCCTCATGGTCTACCCCGGGCACCTCAAGGAGCCGGACGATAAATCCCTGGCCGAATTGTCCGCGCGGATCGGCCGGGCCCGCCGGTACTTCGAACAGGCCGGCGTGACAGTGGAGACGGTATCCGGCGGCAGCACTCCCACCGCTTTCTATTCGCACCGGATCGAGGAAGTGAACGAAATCCGGCCGGGCACCTACATCTACAACGACTGCAACTACGTCCGTCTGGGCGCCGCCCGCTGGGAGGACTGCGCCTTGCATGTGCGCTGCCGGGTAGTGAGCGTTTCGGTGCCGGGCCGAGCCATAATCGACGGAGGGAGCAAGAGTTTCTCCGATGCGGCCAGTATCGCCGGCCGGGGTTTCGGCAGGCTGGTGCAGTGCCCCGAGGTGCTGTGCGAAAAGATGAACGAGGAGCACGGCTACCTGGCGCTCGGCGATTCGCCCTGGCGGCCGCGGGCAGGGGAGCTGGTGGACGTAATCCCCAATCACGCCTGCACCGCGGTCAACATGCACCACGTGATCCACCTGGTGCGAGGCGATCAGGTGGTGGAGGCGCTGCCGATACCGGCGCAGGGGAAAATACATTGAAGTGCGTTTAGTGCTGAGTTGTGAATTGAAGATTCCCCGCTGCAAGCTGCGGGGAATGCGCTCGCTGTTCAATTCAAGCGAAAGGCAGCGGAAATGCACAGATTTTCCACAGCTTTTCTGATGCTGGCCATTCTGCAGGTGTTGCTGTTGGATCTCTGCCGCGGCCAGGACATCCGGCCCTGGCCGGAAAACCCGCGCTACTGGGAATTCCGAGGAAAGCCGGTGCTGCTGCTGGGGGGATCGATCGACGATGACCTGTTCCAGTACGAAGGTTTCGTCGAACAGCTCGACACCCTGGTATCCTGCGGCGGCAACGTGATCCGCAACACGATGTCCAGCGCCGACAGCACCCGGCCCTGGCCTTTCGCCCGGACTGGGGATGGCCGCTACGACCTGAACCGGTTCAATCCCGACTATTGGGAGCGCTTCGATGGGCTGCTCGAGCAGGCATATAGACGAAACGTGGTCGTTCAGGTGGAAATCTGGGCCACGTTCAGCTATTACCGGGAGCCCTGGACGCTGTTCAATCCGTTCAACCCGACCCATAACCTCAATTATTCTGAGGAAGAAAGCGGTCTGCCTGCCGTCAATGCGAGCCACCCCACCCGCGCGGACAATCCGTTCTTCCGCACGCCGCCGTCCTATTTGAACAACCGGGTCGTACTTAAGTTCCAGGAGTCGTTCGTCGACAGGGTTCTGGCCGCCACTTTTCGCTACGATAACGTGCTCTACGCCATGGACAACGAAACGAGCGTCGATCCGCGCTGGGGCGAATACTGGGCCGGTTACATCAGGAAAAAGGCGGCCGGGGCGGGCCGGAAAGTATATACAACCGAAATGTGGGACCCCTGGGACCTGCATCACCCCTGGCACCTCAACACGATAGACCACCCGGAAACCTACGAATTCATCGACATCAGCCAGAACAATTGGCAGGAGGGGCAGCGCCATCAGGATGCCTTGGCTTACGTGCGCGGCCGGATCGAGAATAATCCCCGGCCGGTCAACAACACCAAGGTCTACGCCAAGCGGGCGGGCGACAGCGGGGTCGATCCGCGGCTGGGGGTCGACCGCTTCTGGGGCAACGTCTGGGGCGGGTGCGCCAGCACGCGTTTCCACCGGCCCACCGAAGCGGGCCACGGGATCGGGATCGACCACAACGCACGCCGGGCAATCCGGGGCGTGCGGGAGGTGATGAGCTGCTTCGACCTGTTCCACAGCCGGGTGGAGGATTCCCTGCTGCGCGACCGCCGGGAGAACGAGGCCTATTGCCTGGCAGTTACGGGGAAACAGTGGGCGGTGATGTTCCCGGACGGCGGCCGGGTGCTGCTGATCCCGCAGGGTGCGGCAGCCGGCGCGGAGTTCGAGGTGAGTTGGTTCGATGCCGAATACCTGCACTGGCTGGGACCGGTCGCGGTCGAGGCCGCGTCCGAGATTCCGCTGGGAGCTCCAGGCCACGGCCGCTGGGTGGCGCTGGTACAGATCAAGGCGGATTGAAATTGCGAAGGAATTAACCGATGAACGTTGAAAGGCCGGCGGTGGTCCGGGCGCGGGGGTTGGAAAAGAGCTTCGGGCCGGTGCGGGCGGTGGACGGGATAGACTTCGAGGTCTACGCCGGGGAATGTTTCGGCCTGCTGGGGCCCAACGGCGCGGGCAAGACTTCCACCCTGCGCATGCTTTACGATTTCAGTCCGCGCGACGGCGGAGTGCTCGAGGTGTTCGGCCTGGACCCGGCTGCGGAGGGTTCCCGCGTAAAGGGAGTGCTGGGCGTAGTCCAGCAGAGCAACAACCTCGACCAGGAACTCACCGTGCGCGAAAACCTCGAAGTCTACGCCGGCTACTACGGCCTGGACGGCAGGCGGCTGGCCGGGCGGCTGGACGAGCTGCTGGAGTTCATGGAGCTGGGCGGGCGCTCCGACTCCCAGATCCGGGAGCTCTCGGGCGGCATGCAGCGCCGGCTGACTATCCTGCGGGCGCTGGTGCACGAGCCGCGCCTGGTGGTGCTGGACGAGCCCTGCACCGGGCTGGACCCCCAGGCCCGCCACGAAATCTGGGCCCTCTTGCGCAAGCTAACCGCCTCCGGCGTCACCGTGGTGCTGACCACGCACTATATGGATGAAGCCGAGAGGCTCTGCGACCGGCTGGTAATCATGGACCGGGGCCGGATTCTGCGCACCGGTTCGCCGCGGGAGCTGATCGCCGCTCACCTGCCCCGGCTGGTACTGGAGATCGGCAGGCGGGAGCTGGCCGAGGGCTGGCAGGACTGCGGCCTGCCCCACGAAAGCTACGGCGACCGGGTGTTCTTCATGGCCGACCAGGAGGCCGACTTCGCCGGCGTGCCCCGGCAGCGGAACGGCCCCGCGGCGGTGATGCGGCCGGCCAACCTGGAAGACCTGTTTCTCAAGCTGACCGGGAGGACCCTGCAAATTGGCTGAAAACGAATTCGTCCTGCCGCTCCCGGCGGCCAGCCTCCGGCGCGTGGTCGCGGTGTGGCAGCGGTACCGGCGCGTCTATTTCAAGTTCCTTTTTGCCAACATCATTCCGCCCGTGCTGGAGCCGCTGTTCTTCCTGCTGGGCATCGGCGTGGGCCTGGCCGCCTACATGGGCCTGGTGCAAGGCCTGGACTATGCGGTTTTTCTGGCGCCCGGCATGATGGCCATTTCGCCGATGTGGTCGGCGAGCTTCGAAACCACCTACGGCACCTACTTTCGGATGGAGTACGAGCACATCTACGATGCGATCCTGGCCACTCCGGTCTCCTTCCGCGAAATGATGCTGGGGGAAGTGCTCTGGGTGAGCACCAAGGCCTCGATCTTCAGCCTGATAGTGCTGGGAGTTACCGCCACTTTCGGGCTGGTACATTCCTGGTGGTCCCTGCTGGTCCCGCTCCTGGGTTTCATCACCGGAACGATGTACGCCATGATGGGCATAATCGTGACCAGCAACGTGCGGGAGATCAACAACTTCAATTTCTACATCACCGGCCTGCTCACGCCGCAATTCTACTTCTGCGGCGCGGTTTTCCCCCTGGACCAGTTGCCGGTCGCGCTGAAGGCGGTCTGCCAGGTTTTCCCTCTCACTCACGTAATCGCCCTGATGCGCGCCTTTTGCCTGGGAAGTTTCCAACCGGGCCTGCTGGTCAACTTGGTGGTCTGCCTCGCCTGGTGCGGGGCGCTCTGGCCGCTGGCCGTATGGATGCTCAGGAAACGGATCGTCGTCTAATGATGAGGACCGGCCCGATAACCCGACTGTGGCGGCTGGCCGCCGTGGCAGTCATGCTGATGACCGGCTGTGGAGTTAACGGCCGGGGGGCGTCTGAATTTACCGTGATCGTATACGGAGCAACGCCCTCGGGGATAGCCGCGGCGGTGGCTGCTGCCCGGCTTGGGGAAAGAGTCTGTCTGGTGGCCCAGGGAGTTTACCTGGGCGGAATGTTGACCGGCGGTCTCTCCAGCCTCGACGCCGGCGATCCGGACTATATCGGCGGGACCAGCCGTGAGGTGTTCCACGAGATCGCCGCCTATTACCGGAACACCTACGGCGAAGGCTCCCCGCAGTTTGCCGCCTGCCGCGCGGGCCTCTGTTTCGAGCCGCACGTGGCCGAAGGGGTGTTCGAGGCCCTGGTGGCCAAGGAAAAGATCACGGTCAGGCGCGGCTGGCGTCTCGAGGCAGTCCGGGGGGAGTTTGACAGGATAAAGGCCCTCGTGCTCGATAACCCGGAACTGGGGGTCACGGGTACACTGGCGGGCGAATTTTTCATCGATGCCAGCTACACCGGCGACCTGCTGGCCGAAGCCGGCGCCACGTTCAGTACGGGCCGGGAGGGCCGCCAGACTTTCTCGGAGAGCCTGGCTGGTTATCTCTGGCAGGACCCCCGGACCGGCCGGTCCCTGCCCGGCAGCACCCACGCCCGCGACAGCCTGGTCCAGGCTTACGGCTACCGGCTCTGCCTCACCGACAGCCTGGAAAACTCGGCCGATTGGCCCGAGCCGGAAAACTACGACCCGGAAGAATACCGGATTCTCTATGACTTCATCCGCGGGCGCGGCGGGGTGACCGCCGGCGACCTGATGATTTTCAAACCGCTGCCCAACCGCAAATTCGATATAGATGACAACCCCGACTGCTGGCTCTCCACCGACCTGGTGGGCGGCAGCCAGGGTTATCCGCAGGGCACTTACCAGGAGCGCGCGCAGATCGAGGAAGCTCACCTCCAGTACCTGCTCGGCCTCTGGAAATTCCTCCGCAGCGACCCGGGCCTGCCCGCCGGCCTGCGCGCCGAATTCGACCGTTTCCGGCCGGCGGCGGACGAGTTCACCGACAACGGCCACCTGCCGTACCAGATTTACGTGCGCGAGGCCCGGCGTCTCGACGGTGAATACACTTTCACCGAAAGAGACGCCACTGCCGACACTCTCAAAACCGAATCGATCGGCATGGGCAGCCAGCCTCTCCAGTCCCATGCCACCGGGCCGGTGCGGCCGCCGTACCGCTGGCGCGAAGGCTGTTTCAGCCTGCCTGTCCGGCCGTACCAGATACCCTACGGCATCCTGGTGCCAGCCTGGGTCAGGAACCTGCTCGTGCCGGTCTGCGTTTCCGCCAGCCACGTGAGCTACGGCGCGCTGAGCTTCGAGCCCGTGTCGATGATACTCGGCCAGGCCGCGGGTACGGCCGCCTCGCTCTGCCTGGAATTCAACTGCGAGGCGCATGAGGCGCCGATGGGCGAACTGCAGAAACGACTGCGCGAGAACGGCGCAGTCCTCAGGCCGGAACAGGCCCGGCCGTGGCGGGATGAGATCGAGCCACGGGGCGCCCTGCCCGTGAAATAATCCGCCCTTGGGCCGGAGGTCCTGCGAAGATGTCCGGCATCACGCGGAGAGAACGCAAGAAAACCCGGACCAGATGCGCGCTGGTGAGTTATTACATCGGCGTTCCGCTGGTCCTCCAGCCTCTCGATTCCGCTCGGCTCGACTCCACTTACCGCGCACTGCTCGGCCTGCGTTCCGGCCGAGAGACCGCATAGCTCTGTCGGCAGTGATCCTACCGGAAAAAGGCCGAATTCGGGATATTTTCAGCCGGATTCCCATGTTTTTCATATACAATTTACGGAATTTCAAGCAAATCAGGCTTAATTTCCATTTTTTCGGGATAAACAGGCTTATCCGTTCTTGACAGGCAACGGTTTTTGGGATAAAATCAGAAACAATTTGCCACATAAAAAGTTCGAGGCATGCCAATGAGAGACTTACTTACCCCCAGGGAGCTGGCGGAACTTTGCGGGGTTTCGCCGGACACTGTCAGATCGTGGTGTTTCCGCAAGCAGATTAAGTTCGCTACCACGCCCGGCGGCCACAAACGGTTCCGCCGGCAGGACGTACTTGAATTTCTCAAGGAGCGTGGATTCCCATTGCCCAACACCGACAAAATCTCTCCGATCAAGGTCCTGGTAGTCGATGACGAGGAGGCGTTTCGCAAGAGCCTGGTCGGGGCTCTGCAGAAGGAAGCTTCTTTCAATGTCAAGGAGGCCAGCGACGGTTACGATGCTGGCCGGATGATCGGCGGGTTCGAGCCGGACGTGCTGGTGCTCGATCTGGTGATGCCGGGCATCGACGGCTTCCGTGTCTGCCGCGACTTCCGCTACCGCGACAAGGGCGACCAGGCCAAGATCATCGTCGTCACCGGCTATCCGGACGAAGTGATGTTCCAGCGCGCCAGGGAAGCGGGCGCGGACGATTGTCTGGCCAAACCGGTGGACGTGAGCACCTTGATCGACATGATCCGCAACCTGTACCTGAACCCCCGACCGCGCCGCATGAGAGGCCGCAGGCCGAAAAAAGCCACCAGCGGTATCTGAACTCCGGTTTCATTCGGAACGCGCGGCACGATTTATTCCTGAAAGGCGTTCAGGGCGGTAATCCACGGCCGGTAAGCCGGTTTATTGCCTCCAGCCTCCGGTCGAAGCGCATCGTATCCGGTAACCGCAGTTATTCTCTCCGGCCGCAGACCCTGACCGTTTCCATCAGAGCGTGGCGGTGGTACCTTTAGCTGGAAACGGATCACTCTCCAATTACCAGACCTGAAATCAGCGATTACAGGCAGCCCGGTCTTTTCCCGTCCGGCGGGCGTTGCCGCCGGCGGGAGGACAGGAATATCCGGTGGCGACAACCAGGTCAAAGACAGGCAGAACCCGAAAGTCCAGAGCTCAAGAGCTGGCAAGGGAATTGGCCTGTCAGGAGCGATTCTTTCGCGCGCTGATCGAGAAGGCCCACGAGTTCATCCTGATTATCGACCCGGACGGGACCATGCGCTACGTCAGCCCCTCGGTGAAAAACCTGCTGGACTACGACAGCGGGGAGGTCACCGGCCGGAAGGTTTTCGAATTCTTCCACCCGGAGGATATCCGGCGGGCCGGCGAGCTGATCGAGGAGCTGGCCGCCAGGCCCGGAGGCTCCGGAGAGGCCGAATTCAGGGTGCGCCACCGCGACGGCCGCTGGCTTCATATCGAGGGGACCGCCACCAACCTCCTGCACGATCCGGAAATCCACGGAATCGTGATCAACAACCACGATGTCACCACCAGGCTCGAAGCGGAAAAATCCCTCCGTAAAGTCGGCGAAGAGCTCGAGAAAAGAGTGCAGGAACGCACCGAGGAGCTGGCGGCCGCCCTGGCCGAACTCCGCCTGGAAACCACCCAGCGCAAGCAAGCGGTCCAGGCCCTCCAATTGAGCGAAAAAAAGTTCAGGAGGCTGGCCGAACAAACCCACGATGTGGTCTATTCGGTTGACGCGGAAGGCCGCTTTACCTACATCAGCCCCCAGATCAGCCGCTACGGTTACCGACCGGACGAAATCAGCGGCCGGTCTTTCAAGGAATTCATCCACGAAAAAGACGCGGAAAAATCTTTGGCCGACTTCCGGCGGACCGCGGAAACCGGCGAGGAGTTCCCCACCCAGTTCAGGATCAGGGATAAAGCGGGTGATATCCACTGGCTCGAGGAATACGGCAGGGTAATGCGGGACGAGAAGGGTAGCTTCGTGGGGATCACGGGCGCCCTGCGGGACATCACCGGCCGCAAGCAGGCTGAAATAGAACTCGAGCGCCACCGCGAGCATCTCGAAGATATGGTGAGTGAGCGGACCGCCGAGATATCCGAGGCCAACCGGAAACTCGAAAAGGAAATCCGCCAGCGCCGCAGAACAGAGAATGCCCTGCGCCGAAGCGAGGAACGCTATCGTAACGTGGTAGAGGCTATGCTCGAGGGCCTGGGGCAGGTGGACGAGAATATGAGATTTCTTTTCGTCAACGATGCAATGTGCAAACTGACCGGTTTTTCCCGCGAGGAATTGATCGGGGCAACTCCCTGGATTTTTGTCGAAGAAAATCGCCGGAAAGTCATGAAAAAGGAATTTGAGAAAAGGAAGTTCGGTATTTCCGGTCACTACGAATTTGAAATGAAAAGAAAGGACGGCCGCCGGCTCCAGGCTCTGATATCCGCGCGCCCGGTTTTCGACGAAGAAGGCCTCTTCAAGGGTTCCGTGGCGGTTTTGACCGATATAAGCCAACGCCGGCGCGTGGAAGAGGCCCTGCGCAAGGGCGAGGAGCGTTACCGCGCAATCTTCAACGCAACTTCCGTCGCCATTCTGGAAGAAGACTACAGCGGAATGAAAGCCAGCGTCGCCCAACTGCAGAAACAGGGGATAACCGACCTCAGGCAGTACTTCCAGGAAAACCCCGGTTTCATCGACGAAGCGGTCAAGTCCATGAAAGTGCTGGATGCCAACCAGCCGGCGGTCAAGCTGTTCCGGGCGCGCAATCGCAAGCATCTGCTCGGCTCCCTTCATCAGCTTCTCACTCCGGAATCCGCCGCTTTGTTCAAGGAAGCGATCGTCTCCCTGCTGACCGGCAGCCGGGAGCTCGAATTTGAGACCACGAACCGGACTCTTGACGGTGTAGTGATCGATGTCCTGGTCAAGATCGATTTTCTGGAGCACGCGCAGGAGGTTTCCAACTGCCTCGTCACAATTATCGACATCACCGAACTCAAGCGGGCTCAAGCCGCAGCCAGAGAAACCGGCGAACGCTACCGGCTCTTGATCGAGAACACCGGCAACCCGATTTATCTGGTCGATGCCGAGGGAGTGGTGCTCCTGTCGAATAACCTTGCCGCCCAATATTTCAGCATGAAACCCGAGGAGGCCGTGGGCCGGTCGATCCTGGAGCTTGTGCCGGCCGAGTTGAAGGAGACGGCCGGGAAGCACTTGGCTGACATCCGGCGGGCGATTGACCGGCGCGAAGAACAGAACCTGGAATACGAGTTCCCGATCGGCGGCAGGGACTTCTGTTTCAAGGTGAACATCCAGCCCTACGGCGACGCAGGCGGAAAAGCCGCGGCGCAGGTGGTGGCCCACGACATCACTGAACTCAAGAGGATTCAGTCTCAGTTGCGCGGGGAGCGTGACCTGCTGGAACAGCGCGTGGCGGAAAACACCGCGGCGCTGAGGAAATCCGAAACGCGGCTGCAGGAAAGGCTTCGGGAGCTCACCTGCCTGTTTTCCATACGCCAGGAATTCGATAAGAACCAGACTCTGGAGCAAACACTGGCGAGCTGTGCTGCCATCCTGCGCCAGGCCCTGCACGACCCCGGCCGGAAAAATGTGGTGATCAACCTGGACGGCCAGCAGTGGGAGGCAGAGAACTGGGCGCCGGGCAGTGACGACTACCTCGAAAACGTCTTTCAGATCGGCGGACTGAAAAGGGGTTTCCTGCGCGTTTATTCCTACGGCAAGAAACAGGTTTTCCTGCCTTTCGAGGGGGACCTGGTCAAGCATGCCGGCGCCTCGCTGGCGGATTTCATCCAGAACCGCGAACTGCGCGCGCAGCTCATCCAGTCGGAGAAGATGGCGGCCGCGGGCAGGCTCGCCGCCGGGGTGGCCCACGAGATCAACAACCCGCTCGGAGCGATCAAGAATTCCCTCTACATTCTCCGGCGGCATGTCTCCCCCGGCGACAGCGATTATTCGTACATCGAGCTGATGGACAGCGAGGTCGACCGGGTGGCGGGTATCATTTCTCAGCTCTATAATCTTTACCGTCCCTCCGCCAGTCAGATCCAGGAAGTGGACATGACCGTGGTGGTGGGTAACGTCCTGCGGATGCTCGAATCCCAGATTCGCCGCCGCAAGATCGACGTGAAGAACGAGATGCCGGTACCGGGTCCGAAGCCCAGACTCTCGGTCAACCCGGTGACCCAGATCCTCTACAACGTCATCCTGAACGCCCTGCAGGCCATGCCCTACGGCGGCCGGCTCACGATCGGCTGCACGCGCACGCGGGAAAAGATCGAGCTCTGGGTGAGCGACACCGGCCACGGTATCCCGGAAGAGGTAATGCCGCACATCTTCGAGCCATTCTTCACCACCAAGGTCAAGGGTACTAATCCACTGGAGGGCATGGGTATCGGCCTTTCGCTTTCGCGCTCGTTCATCGAGGCGATGGGCGGCACGATTTCGGCCAAGAGCCGGGTGGGCTGGGGTACCACGTTCATCCTCAGTTTCCCCACCAGGGTGACCGACACGGCCGGCCGGAAAAAGGAGGAGGCGAAAGCGGACGATCAATCGAGCCAGCCGGAGGGTCCGGCGAAAAAATGAAGAATGGTAACAGGTGGTATGCCGATCGCCGGTTTGTCGTCTCGTTGGTGGTCGCTGCTTCGTTGGCGGCCGCGACACTCGGCAGAAAATCGCTCGACGGCGATTTTTTTTCGCGCGCCGGCCGGCCGGCGGGTGCGCGATTTCCGGCGGCCCAACCGTGGATCATATCCATGGCGCCGTCGATTACCGAAGTGCTGTTTGCCGTCGAGGCGGGCGGGCTGGTGGCCGGCGTCACCCGCTACTGTGACTTCCCACCCGAGGCGCGTCTCAAGCCGCAGATCGGCGGCTATCTCGACCCCAACTACGAGGCGATCGTGGCGTTGCGCGCCAACCTGGCCGTAATGCTCGCCGAACAGGCCGGAACCGCCGGGAAAATGCTGGCCGAACTGGGGGTCGACACCCTGATCGTGGACCACCGGAACCTGAAAGGCATCCTGGATTCAATCGGGCGCATCGGCGCCGCCTGCCGCCGGCAGGGACAGGCGCGACGGCTGCTGGCCGTTGTCGAGGGCCGGATGGAGCGCATCCGGCGCAAGGTCGAGGGCCGGGGTCGGCCCGGCGTGATCGTGGTCCTGGGCCGCAACCTCACCAGCGGCGATTTGCGCGGCACCTACATCGCCGGCAGCGATGGTTTCTACAACGACCTGCTGGAGCTGGCCGGAGGGACCAACAGCTACGCCGGCCGCACTATCGCTTTCCCCTCGGTTTCGGCCGAGGGCCTGCACCAGCTCAACCCGCAGGTCATTATCGAGGTGATCCCCAACCTCGGCGAAACCGGTATCGATCCCGGGAGTTTCGTCCAGGCCTGGCAATTCGCCGGGAGCGTGGAGGCGGTGAAAAACGGCCGGGTGCACGTATTCGTCGAGGACTGGGCCGTGAGGCCCGGACCGCGCTTCATCCTGATGGCGGAAAGAATGGCCCGGGTGATTCACCCGGAAGCCGACTGGGAGGAATGATGGCGGGCGTTCCGGTCGAACTGAAAGGATTTTCCCTCTCCATCGAGGATAAGCTGATCCTGGCCGGGATCGATCTGCGGGTCGAACAGGGGGAGTACGTTTCGATCGTGGGGCCGAACGGCGCCGGCAAGACCACCCTGCTGCGCTGTATCAACCGGATCGTGACCGGCGGCAGTGGAGAAATTTCGGTGTTCGGCCGGCCGATAACTCAGTACAGCCAGCGCGAGCTGGCCCGGCGGGTCAGCTACGTCCCGCAGCTCGATGGCCGCGCCCTGCCCTTTACCGCCGAACAGTTTGTCAGCCTGGGCCGTTACCCCTACCTGGGTCCCTTTTCCGCACCCGGGGAGGAAGACCGGCGGCTGGTGCGGGAGATAATGGCGGGAACGGGAGTGACGGAACTGGCCGACCGGCGGCTGGACACCCTGAGCGGCGGCGAGCGGCAGAAAGTGTTCATCGCCGCGGCCCTGGCCCAGGGAGCAGATCTCCTGCTGCTGGACGAGCCAACCAGTTTCCTGGATTACCGTCATCAGGTGGAGGTGCGCCGGCTGCTCGAACGGCTCAATCGCACCGAGGGCAAGACGGTCCTGGCGGTGACCCACAACCTCAACGATGCGGTCGCCTCCTGCCACCGGGTGGTGGCCCTCAAGGCCGGAGTCAAAGTATTCGACGGCGGGCCGGCAGAACTGGTCCGTCGGGATAAGCTCGAAGAAATTTACGACACGACTTTCATTCTGATCGGCCAGCCCGGCAGCGACATCCCGCTGGTGCGACCCGGGGAGGCAGGATGAGAGTCCGGAAGTGGATAGTGGCTGCGATCGCGGCTTTTTCGCTGGTGACGGTGCTGGCGGCCCCGCTGGCCGGGCCCCACCAGCTGCATCTGGCCGAACTGTGGCGGCCGGGTGCGGACAATATCGATGCCCGGATTTTCTGGGACATCCGGCTGCCGCGAGTCTGCACTTCATTTCTGGCCGGTAGCGCTCTGGCGGCGGCGGGCCTGGCGTTCCAGGCCATGTTCCGCAATCCCCTGGCTACTCCTTTCACCCTGGGCGTAGCCAGCGGCGCCTCCTTGGGAGCCTGCGTTTACGTGGGCCTTGGCTTCACCTTTACCATTTTCGGATTCAGCGGTGAAATCGTGGGCTCCTTCGCCGGGGCGCTCCTGGCGGTGGGCCTGGTCTACGGGGTCTCGCGCTTCAAGCACGGTTTCACCACCGGCGGGATGTTGCTGGCCGGTGTGGCGGTGAGCTTTTTCTTCTCCAGCCTGATTCTCCTGATTCAATACATGAGCGACTTCACCAAGAGCTTCAACATCCTCAGGCGGCTGATCGGCGGGATCCAGGTGGTGGGTTTCGACGCGGCGTTCGAGCTGCTGCCGTTCGTGGCCGGGGGGGTGGCAGTGGTGATAAGCCTGTCGCATGAGCTCAACCTGCTGCTGTTGGGCGAGGATATCGCCACCGCCCGCGGAGTGAACGTCGCCAGGACGCGCAAGATCATTTTCATCACCGTATCGCTGATGGTGGCGGGCGTAGTGTCGGTCTGCGGGCCGATCGGGTTCGTGGGGATGATGGCGCCCCACATCGTGCGCCAGCTGCTGGGGCCGGACCACCGGGTGCTGAGCCTGGGCGCGGTGGCTTTCGGCGGCGGCTTTCTCACTCTCTGCGACACCCTGGCCCGCACCGTGATTGCGCCGGTGGAAATCCCGGTGGGCGTGATTACCGCCCTCTTGGGCGGGCCGTTTTTCCTCTGGCTCCTGATGGCCGGCTCCTCGGGCCGCGACGTCTGGTGAGGCTTTGGGCCTGCCAGGTTCACCTTGTATTATAAGGATCGTGCCGTTACGTGCCATCGTACATCTATCCCGTATTATTCATGAATACGGTATTTATCCGTTCCTGTGTAGGGGCGCACCCCTGTGTGCGCCCCTTAGGATTAAAATATTGTTCTCGATAGCGGGCAGACACCCCGATTTATCGGGGCCCCTACAGGTTTTGCGGTAACTTGTGTAAAATCCAGGTGATAAATGCCCGGACAGACGGCTTGCGGCCGCTCTTGAATTTCAGGATTAAGCAGATTATCTAATGCAGAGGCCCGGCTCAAGTGGCAATTGCTCGACCGTAAGGGGCTGTCCCGGAAGCTTGCAACCCTGGGACACGGCACCTTGTGTCCCTGTGTTTTACGGCTTAGCCCGATAACTCGATTAACCCGTGAAGATCCTTCTAATAAATACCAACCGCTACACCAGCCCCCCGGTGCCGCCGATCGGGCTGGAATACCTGGCCGCCGGCCTGGAGCGCGCCGGCCATGAATCCCGGCTGCTGGACCTCTGCTTCGAAGCTGACGCGGCGGGGGTCCTGGCCGCTGCGGTCGATGATTTCAAGCCGCAGGTTGCCGGGGTCACCATCCGCAACATCGATACCGCGCTCTGCCAGAACAACGTTTTTTTCCTCGATGAAATAGCGGAATTCGTGAGGCTGCTGGAATCGGCTGGCGTTCCGGTAATCGAGGGCGGAGCCGGATTCGGCTTCGCCCCCCGGGCGGTTCTCGATTACACGGGGGCGAGCTGGGGGGTGGAGGGGCCCGGGGAGGCGGCCCTGCCCCGGCTGCTCGAACGGCTCGAACAGGAGAAAATCCCCCGCGGAGAAATTATCGACGGCTGGAGCTGTCCGCCCGACCCGGAGCTGTCTGTCAGCGGCCGGGGCCGGATGGTGGACTACCCGAAATACCTGAAGAACGGCGGAATCGCCGGGTTCGAGACCCAGAAGGGCTGCTTTGGGGAATGTACCTACTGCGCCGAACGCTGCCGAAGGGTGATTTTCCGGAAGACGGAAAGAGTGGTGGACGAAATTCGCGCGCTGGCTGTCCGGGGGGTCGCGGATTTCCATCTCTGCGATGCGGAGTTCAACCAGGAACTCTCGTTCTGCCATCGCTTTGCCGGCGACCTGGCCAATGAGGGGCTGGAAATCGGCTGGACGCTTTATCTGAAAGCGGTCCCGGCAGACCAGCGGCTTTTCGAGCTGCTGTCGGCCAGCGGCGCCTATCTGGTCACCCTTTCCCTGCCCAGCGGTCCCGATGGACTGAAACGCGCCGGCATGATGGCCGACGCGGCCCGGGAAAACGGAATCCGGCTGGCGGTGGATTACCTCTGCGGCTTCCCCGGCCAGAGCCCGGACCAGGTGCGCCGCGACCTCGACGAGCTGCGAACTGCGGAGCCGGACACCGTGGGACTCAACTGCTTTATCCGGCTGTATCCCGGCCTGCCCCTGACCCGGCAAATCCTGGCGGACGAAAGCCTGCGACCTGGCCTGACCGGCAGTCTGACCGACAACGATAGCTTGCTCCGGCCGGTTTTTTTCAGCTCGATCACGCTCGAACAGCTTACGGCTCTGGTGGCCGGAGACCCTCTATTCCGCATCGAGGGTTTCGACCGGAAGACCAACTACGAGCGGGTGAAGTAACCTCTCTCCCTGCCGGTAGTCGCCGCCCACCGTCTCTTCCATTATGGTAAACTTTTCTCAAATCTGGACAGAACAGTTCCAGCCTGCATATAATGATAAAAATAGTGTTTCATTGCCGCTGTCAACCTTTCAGGGAGGTCCAAGTGAGCTGGATCAGGCTGTCGTTCCTGGAAAATCACCGCGATTGGGGTTTGTTGGTGATGCGCTTGGGCGTGGGCCTGGCCTTCATGGTGCACGGCTGGCCGAAAATTTCCGGCGGAGTGGAGTTCTGGACCAAGCTCGGCGGAGCGATAGGCGTGGTCGGCATCACCTTCGCTCCCGTGTTCTGGGGTTTCATGGCCGCGGCCAGCGAGTTTTTCGGCGGCCTGCTGGTGGCCCTGGGTCTATTCGCCCGGCCGGCGGCGGCTTTAATGGGCTTCACGATGATCATCGCGACCACCATGCACATCACCAGGGGCGACGGGTTCAACGTTTTCTCGCATCCGCTCAAGCTGGCCTTTGTCTTTATCGGGCTGGTGCTGCTCGGGGCCGGCAAGTACAGTTTCGACAACTGGTGCGCGCGCGGCAAACCGGAACCGCCGAAAGAATGAATACCGCTAAGCCGGCGCAAAGAGCCGCGTAATACTTTGTATTCAATCGAGTTAATGATTCCCTGGTATCTTTGTGAGAGAAAAACATTGCAGGGGCGGTTCGCGGACCGCCCCTGCTTTTTTTGTGCCCCCGGTGTATGAACTCGAGTGTCCGTCCGCGTTCGCGCCCCAGTCGAAAGGGGACTGATCGGGGGATACATTGGGGCACGGCCCTCATAATACAAGGTGAACCTGCCGTGCCCGTCTTTCTTTTCTATTCCACCAGACCTTTCAGCTTCTGCCGCGCCCGGCCGCAGCCGGCCAGGAAGTCCTCCAGCCATTCCGGGCCGGACCGTTCGACCGCGAAACCCTCGAGGGCGTCGATCATCTTCAAACCTTCCCGCACGCTCTTTTCCACCACCGCCGGCCGGTTCGCCACGCGGAAGTAGATCGGGCTGGTATGGGCAAACCGCAGGCGGCTGCCTTTGACCGTGAAGAGGCCGGGCGGATCATCGTAGCGGGAGAGTTCGGCGTCCGAAAGCAGGGTGTCCGTGTCCGTGGCCCGGGCACAAACCCAGCTGCTACGCTGGAGGTTCACCCTGACCTTCCCCTTGGCTTGTCTGGCTCCCGGCTGCACATCGAGTTTGCCGGCGACGTCGCCGTTCACCACCAGCTCGACCGGGCCCAGCGGGCAGTCGCTGGCCGCTTCGATCTCGAATTCACATTCACCCGGGGCGGAGCCGGACTGGAGCCGGTCGCCGGGCTGCGACCCCTCTGGTCCGGTCAGGAAGAGCATGGGGCCGTTAGTGACGAAATTTTTTCCCTGGCGCCAGGCCTCGAGCATCCCGGCTGGCCCGTCCTGGGCCTGGGCGCGCACGTAGGCCCGGTTGTAACCCACCGGGGTCTGTTTCACCCCGATGGCGCTGCCCGCGCCGGCGGCCAGCTCCAGACCGCAGTTGAGCAGCCGGTAGTAAGTTTCGAGGTTCAGCGCCAGCATGCCCTCGGGAGTGTCCGGATAAACCGGGAAGCCCTCGACTTTCAGCAGGTTCGAATAGCGGCTCCTGGGCATGAAGCGATGCAGGTGGAAATTGTTGTTGCAGACGTTGACCACGTCCACCAGGCCTTCGAGGGCATCGAGCAGCACCTCGGCGCTCCAGCCGCCCTGGTAGCAGACCAGCGCTCCATGCTCGCGGCAGTAGCGGGCGGCGGACAGGTTGGGCATGCGGGGGTCGTTGAGAAAGGGAAAGGGATTGGTCACGCCCACGGCGTAAAGCGCGCCCCACTGGTATTCCACTTCCACGTCGTAAATCGTGAGCGGCACTTTAACGCCCTCGAATTCGATTTCCCGGACATGGCCCTCGCCGTCCGGCACCCCGTACTGCGGCCGGTTCCACCACTGCAGCGAGGTGCCGTAATCGAGCGCCTCGGCGGCGCAGAAAGCGGCGCAGGCGGTGGCCTCCAGATGCACGTGGTTTTCCGCGCAGACGTAGCCCCGGCCGCCGGTGTCGATCCAGCGCCTGAGCTTTTCGGTCAATTCGAGCCCCTGGGCGGGAAGGTCGATAAACCGCCGCACCCGCTCGTACTCCTTTCCCCGCTCCACCCGCAGCTCCACCCGGCCCGGCGGCAGTTCCACCCGCTGGCGGCCGGCCGAGACGAACCAGACGTCCGGGCCGATCGTGAGCAGGTGGGTGCCGGCCGGCACGCGGCAGACCCCATCGGCGGCCCGGACCAGCACCCGGGCCGGGACAGGCCTGCCGGTGGCTTCGTCTACGGTCTGCAGGATGAGCCCGGCCGCAAAGCCCTCTCCGGCGGCGGCCGACACCAGACACAGCAGTACGGGAAGTACTAGTGGTTTCATTTTTCCGGCTCCTCTGAGGCTCAGCTTTCGGCGCGGTCGACAGCGGCATCACCGGCCAGAGGTTTTATCCGCAGAATACCCTGTTCGCGGATCGCGTATTCGGGAATCATTTCATGGTCATCCGGCTTGATCGTCTGGCTGAAGCCGTTACGGGCCGCGATCGTCTCGCCGATCAGCACCAGGCACGCCGCCAGCAAGGTCCCTTCACCCAGTTCCCCGATCGTGAGATGGTAGACCCAGCCCACCAGGATGGCTACCGTGATCACCACCGGAAAGGCGAAAGCTGCGACCTTGAAAGCGTTCTTGAGCTTGATCTGGCCCGCGTTGTCGTCGAGGTAGTGCTGGATCAGCTCGGCGGCCGTCTTGCCCAGCTTGCCCTGCTTGAAGTAGAGGCTCAGAAAGCGGGTGAGGAAATTGTGCTTGTCGTGTGCCGTTGGATAGTAACCGAACAGGTAGTGGTCCACCTCCTCGATCGGCGAGATACACAGGAGCAGGTAGCCGGAACCGATCTCGTAACAGTGCGCCGCGAAAATCGTCAGGTCGCGGGAGAACATGGCTTCCCAGCAGAGGAAGCTGCGGCCCTTGTCGCTCGCGGTGGCCTGGCTGAGAAATGAATCGTTTATCCGGCCGGCCGCCTGTTCGGGGTCGAGGCCGTCGATACCCTCGGGAAAGGTGAAGCCGAATCTTTTGGCCGTCTCCCGCGCCCCCTCGATGAAATTGTCCTTCACGTACTGGCGCAGATAGTTGATGCCGAGTCTTTCGAGCATGTCGATCCGATGTTCCATGTGCAGTTCGTCCATCTTCTGTTTTATTCGTGACAGGTCGAGCGACTGCCGGGCGAACAGCGCGAAAAGCTCCTGGACCAGGTCGACGGCTTTTTCGCGGCTGGTTTTCTCTTTCAGCAGGTCCTCCTTGAGGCCCTCGGTGGTGCCGGCCGATCCGGCCTCGTCGAACACGTAGTCCTGTATCAGCTTGTTCTGTTCGAGGATTTCGGCAACCTCGACCTTCTGCACGATCTCCTCGATCGGCAGCAGTTTTTCGCTTTTCTCTCCGCTGAGCTGCCGGTAGCGGTTGTTGAAGTAAATTGACAGGCCCTTTTCCCAGATAAACAGGGCGAGTTCCTTGAGCGACCAGACAGTGAGGAAGTAGCGGATTTTATCTATCTGCTTTTCGCCGAACCTTTTGCCGATCAGCGAGAAGTAGAGTTCACGCAGCCGGTCCGGATCGATATCCTTTACCGTGGACAGGGAGGAGTTGTCTGCGGATTTGGTGTCCCTGGGGGCCAGGAGTTTTTCGAGGGAGTGGAATTCGTAAAGGCAGAGCGGTAGAGGCTCTTTCAGCTTCTGAACCGTGATTTCTTCCAGCGCCTCCAGGATCGGCTCCAGGTCCAGGCCCTGCCTGCGGGCCGCCTCGGCCATTCCCTCGTAGTCGTGGTCCTTTACCCGCTCGAAAAGGGCATTCACGAAATCGATTTCGCCGGACTTGACACTCGCCAGGTAATCCCGGCTGCCGAGGTGATCGAGTATCTCTTTTTTCCTCATTCCTTCCGCCTAAGCTTCGTAAGCAGGGATTGAACGGCCGGTGCCGCGGGCCAGGCTGTGAGCCCGGCGCAACGGCTCCGGAATCCTGAAACCGCCGCAGCTCTCCAGGACGATCCGGCGACTGGTGGCCAGGTCAGTCCGGTGGCCCGGAGAAACTATCACCGGCCTGACCCCGCTCTTTGTGCGCAGGGCCGCCCCGACTGTCTTCCCGCCGGCCCGGACCGGGGACCAGCTTCCGCGTTCGGCTGCCGGTTCAGCGTACCCGGCGGCCAGCGGCTCTCCGGCGCAGCCCACGGCGGGCAGGCCGAGCAGCAGGCCCAGGTGCGACGCCAGGCCGAAGCCGCGGGGATGGCAGAGCCCGTGGCCGTCGAATATCACCACGTCCGGCCGGGTCCCGAGCCGGCCGAAGCAGTCCAGCAGGACCGGCCCCTCGCGGAAGGCGAACAATCCGGGCCGGTAGGGCCACTCCACCGGCCGCTCGGCCACGCAGCTTTCGATAGTTTCGAACCCGGGCAGGCCGACCACCACCACCGCGCCCCGGACGATTTCTCCCTCGTAGCGGGCATCCGCTCCCGCCACCAGACCCACTCTAACCCCCAACGGAGCGATCACCACCTGCGTGCTCAGCTCGCACTGGAGGCGGACCGCTTCTTCCGGGCTCAGGTCCCAGCGATGGAGCGATTTATACTTCATCGGCCGGCCGCAGTCAAGCGTTGCACCGGTTAACTCGATAAGCCGGATTGGCTGAAGAACACCCGGTAGACAATTTATCAGTCTTTCTTATTTACAGTAAACTAAAATAGACAATTTCGCCAAGTCCATCTGACGACCTGTATTGACTTTGCCGGAGCGGGCGGATAAAGTAAGGTTGATTTGGAAGGAACCGCCGTCGGATACGAGGGCGAAGGAGAAAGGTTACATGGGACCGAGGATCAGGACCACCCTGGTGGGCAGCTACCCCGTGCCGGACTGGCTGAAAGCCCTGCCCAGCCGCCAGGCGCTGGTGGATGCGACCTGCGTGGTGCTGAAGATCCAGGAGAATGCCGGGATTGACCTGGTGGTGGACGGTGAGCTTTACCGTTTTGATGTCAACCACCCGGACACCAACGGCATGATCGATTATTTCGTCAGGCCGCTGGCCGGCGTGCGCACGAGTATCGGCCGGGAAGACCGGCGGCGTTTCAGGGAGCTGGCGGGGATGAGTTTCCGCGCCGCGCCGGCGGGAGTGGTGGAGGGCCCGCTGGCCGAAGGCCGGCTGGACCTGCCCGGGGACTGCGGCCTGGCGAAATCGCTCACTCACAGCCCCTTCAAGTTCACGGTCACCGGCCCGCACATGCTGAGTAAAACTCTGCTCGACCGCCACTACGGGTCGCCGGAAAAGCTCTGCCGCGCCCTGGCCGAAATCCTCGCCGCCCAGGCCGCCGAACTCCAGGCGGACGTGGTGCAGATTGACGAGGCGAACATCACCGGCCACCCGGAAGAGGCCGAGTGGGCCGCCGAATGTATCAACCTCGTCCTGGAAAAAGTGCAGACCGTGCCGGCCGGGCACCTGTGTTTCGGCAACTACGGCGGCCAGACCGTCCAGCGGGGCCGCTGGAGCCGGCTGGTGAATTTCCTGGACCGGCTAAGAGCGGACCACGTGCTGGTGGAGATCGCCCACCGCGGGGAGGCGGAGCTGAAATATTTCGCCGAAACGGACCGGGAAGTGCGGTTCGGCCTGGGCGTGGTGGACGTCAAGACCAACGTGGTGGAGACCGCCGACCAGATCGCCCGGCGGATCGAGCGGGCCGCGGAGGTGCTGGGGCCGGAGAGGATCGCTTACGTCAATCCCGACTGCGGCTTCTGGATGCTGCCGCGCAGCGTGGCCGACCGCAAGATCGAGGCGCTGGTGGCGGGACGGGACCTGTTCGAAGGCCGTTAGGAGGAGGTAGCCATGACCTGGGAGAAGCCGGACCCGGGTTTGATACACTTGCTCGAAGAAGCACTTGTAAACTTCGACTGCGAAATGCGGAAAATGTTCGGCTGCCCGGCCTGGTTCGCGCCCAACGGCCAGATGTTCAGCGGAGTGTTCCAAAGCGTCATCTTTGCCCGTCTGAGTGAAGAAGACCGGGAGAGGATCGCGGCCGAGTTTACTGATGCTGGCCCGTTCGAACCGATGCAGGGCCGGCCGATGAGGGAATACATGATACTGCCGGAATCAGAGCTGGAAGAGCCGGGATTTCTGGCTGAGTGGCTCGGTCGCGCCCACCGCTTCGCCGCTTCGCTGCCGGCGAAGAAGGGAAGATAATGATGTCATTTGATTAATAGCCCGAACAAGGCACCGCAGAAAACCACAAAAGCCCTGTTACCCGTTGAATCATAAGCCTCCCTGAAACAATATCGTCATGTATAATCAGTATTTTACGGAGAAGTTCGGCGATGAATATTCTTATGCTCAGCTATCAGGGAGATGAGGGAGGCCAGACCCGCCTGATGGCCTACCTCAGCAGAGGCTTGGCGGCCAGGGGTCACCGCGTTTTTTTCGGCTGCAGAAAGGAATCGAAGGTCTTTTCGCAGCTCCAGGGCAGCCAGGTCCGAACCGTACAGATGGAATTCAGCCGCTGGGGAGGGAAGGCGACCCGCGAGATCGTGAAACTATGCCGCGCCGAAAACATCGATATTATCAATTCGCATTCGAGCCAGGATCGTTATGCCACTGTTCGCGCCCGCTATTTCCATGGAGTAAAAGCGAAAATAGTTTTCACGCGCCACCAGCCGCCCAACAGCAGCCGCCTGAGTTGTCTTCTGAGTTCCATAGCCACTCATAAAGTGATAGCCGTAAGCCGGGCGGTGGCGGACGGCCTGGCTCAAAGGTGGCTGTCCCGCGCCAAGATCGTAGTGATCTATAACGGCCTGCCTCCCGAAAAGATGGTCTGTGCGGATCATGCAGAAGTCGGAAAGCTGCGGGACAGACTTGGAATCCCCGAGGGAACACCCGTTATCGGCTGTATCGCCCGCAGGAAAAACCAGGAAGTGCTGATAAAGGCCTGTCAATTCCTGCCGCCGGAGGTCGTGGTCCTGATGGTGGGTCCCGGTGAGCAGCCGGAATGGAGAAAACTCATCGAATCCCTCAACCTCCGCCAGCGGATCATTCTCCTGCCCTACGAATATAAATCGACTCCCTATTTTGGTCTGCTGACTGTGAGTGTCCTGGCGACTTCGAGCGAGGGCCTCTCCTACACGGCCCTCGAGTCCATGGCCCTGGGAGTGCCGGTAGTAGCGAGCCGTAACAGCGGCAATCCCGAACTGATCGAGGACGACTGGAACGGAATGCTGTATTCAAACGACGATCCCGCCGGGCTGGCGGCCAAGATCCAAATCCTGCTGGCGGAGCCCGGGCTGGCCAGGCTCATGGTGGAGCGCTCCCACGAAAGAGTGAGGCTAAAATTCACTATGGATAAAACGATCGTTTCAACAGAGACGATTTTCGAGGAGTTGTTGAAGGATTGAGGCTCCAGGCACGCTACTTTAAACCTGGATGTAAGTAATAGAGCCACCGTGGTTTGCAGTATGTCCTGGGCGGTAAGAAAATCCCCCTTTAAGCAGTTATCAAGCTTTTTCCCCTGATGCTTTCCATAGCCAATCCCTTCTGAGCGTGCCTTCTGCCGATCTCCACAAGCCCGTTTAGCCGGGGCCGCCCGGTTCGAACCGAAGAAGGAATACTTTCCGCTGCCGGGAGCCAGGCTCCAGGATAAAATCTTCCTTGCCCGAAGGCCCTCTTGTGATTACCGTTACGCGGTCTCCCGGCCGGGGGGATGAAATAATGCCAGCCGAAATCTGAAATTTTCAAACACAGTCGTTCTTTTGACAGAATCCACATTTATTAGCTTTACTCTTGACCGTCCAACGGTTTGAAGCTAAATTGAAAATAAGCTTCAAACTCAATCACCACTAATTTGGTGCAGATTCTGCCAAAAAGAGGAGTGCGGTATGTCGGAAAGTGCGGCTGGCCAGACGATCGACGTCCTGCTCGAAGAGGGCAGGACATTCGAGCCGAAGTCTGAGTTCAAGGCCCAGGCCAACATCAGTGACCCGGATATCTACCGCAAGGCCGCTGCCGACCCGGAAAAATTTTGGGAAGGCTTTGCCAATGAGCTCGACTGGTTCAAAAAATGGGACAAGGTACTGGAGTGGGATCCTCCATACGCCAAATGGTTTGTGGGCGGCAAGCTCAACGCCAGCTACAACTGCCTGGACCGCCATGTCAAGAACGGCCTGCGCAACAAGGCGGCCATCATCTGGGAGGGCGAGCCGGGCGACAAGCGGACCCTTACCTACTGGGACCTCTACCGCCAGGTCAACAAGTTCGCCAACGCCATGAAAAAGCTGGGGATCAAGAAGGGTGACCGGGTGGCGGTATACCTGCCGATGATCCCCGAGCTGGTGGTGGTGATGCTGGCCTGCTCCCGGATCGGCGCGGTGCATTCGGTGGTGTTCGCCGGCTTCAGCCCGGAGGCGCTGGCCGACCGGATCAACGATGCCAAGGCCAGGCTGCTGGTGACCGCCGACGGCGGCTTCCGCCGCGGCCAGAACATCCCGCTCAAGCACGACGCCGACTTCGCCCTGATCAACACGCCATCGATCGAGCACGTCGTAATCATCAAGCGCGGCGATTTCCCTTTGCGGGTCAAGGAAGGCCGCGACCACTGGTATCACCGTCTGATGCAGGAAGCCGATCCCTGGTGCGAGCCGGAGCCGATGGACAGCGAGGACATGCTCTACATCCTCTATACCTCCGGCACCACCGGCAAGCCCAAGGGCGTGGTGCATACCACCGGCGGTTACCTGACCGGCACCTACGCCACCACCAAATGGGTCTTCGACCTCAAGCCGCATGACGTTTTCTGGTGCACGGCCGACATCGGCTGGGTTACCGGCCACAGCTATATCGTCTACGGCCCCCTGGCTAACGGCGCCACCCAGGTGATGTACGAGGGGGCGCCCGACTGGCCCGACCGCGACCGCTTCTGGTCGATCGTCGAGGAGTACGGGGTGACCGTGTTCTACACCGCTCCGACCGCGATCCGGGCTTTCATGCGCTGGGGCGAGAAGGAGCCGGCCAGGCACGACCTGAGATCGCTGAGGCTGTTGGGGAGCGTGGGCGAGCCGATCAATCCCGAGGCCTGGATGTGGTACCACGAGCACATCGGCGGCGGCCGCTGCCCGATTGTCGACACCTGGTGGCAGACCGAAACCGGCTCGATCCTGATCACCCCCCTGCCCGGCGTGACCACCACGAAACCCGGCTCGGCCACTATTCCCTTCCCAGGCGTCTGTGCCGAAATCCGCACCGAAAAGGGCGACGTGGTCGACAACGGCGGCGGCTATCTGGCTCTCACTCGCCCCTGGCCCGCGATGTTGCGCGGCATTTACGGCGATCCCGAAAGATACAAAGAGCAGTACTGGTCCAAGTGGCAGGATGGGATTTACTTTACCGGGGATGGCGCCAAGCGGGACGGCGACGGCTACTTCTGGATTCTGGGCCGCGTGGACGACGTGATCAACATCGCCGGCCACCGGGTCAGCACTATGGAAGTCGAAAGCGCCTTCGTCGACCACCCGGACGTGGTGGAAACCGCGGTGGTGGGGATCGCCGATGAGCTGAAGGGCCAGGCGATCGCGGCTTTCGTCACCCTGCGGGAAGGCGTCGAGATGGACCACAGGCTCGAGGAGCGGCTCAAGGAGCACGTGGTGTACAAGATCGGCGCGCTGGCCCGGCCCAAGCAGGTGATATTCACCGCCGAACTGCCCAAGACCCGCAGCGGAAAGATCATGCGCCGGCTGTTGCGGGACATCGCCAGCGGCCAGGTCCCGGGCGACACCAGCACCCTGGCCGACCCCAGCGTGGTCGAAAACCTGAAGCGCAAGTACGAAGAAGACTGAGCTGGGCGGGACCGGGGAAGCCGCAAAGAAGCCTGCGGCCAGGCGTAAATTGTTTACTGAAGCCTTCAAGCGTATTATCTTAAACGGCCCGCCGGAGACTTTATCCAGCGGGTCGTTTTATTCTTTCCGGAATTCCTCGGCATTTACCTCTTCCATTCGAAAGCAGACGGCGATGCGCGTAAACGTGTTTTACGCTGTTCTTCTGGGCTGCGCCGTGGCCGGGGCAGGCCGGTTGCAGGCGGATGAACACTCGAGCGCCCTGCGGCTGGAAAGCCGCCTGAACTGGAAGCTGAACAACCGCTGGTCAGCCGGGGGCAACATCCAGGCTCGGCTGCGGGACAGGTTCAGCGAGTTCTACTACCGCAAGCTCGATGCGGGTGTCAACGTGAAGATTTCAGACTGGCTGCTGCTGCCGGTAAACCTGCGGCTGGAGGACCGCACCAGCAGCAATGGCTCCTGGTACCTGACCAATTTTATTTTGCTCGATCCGACGGTCAAGCTGCCGGCCTGGGGCCACTGGCGTTTCGATGTGCGCACGCGTCTGCAGTATATGCTCAACCAGGGCGAACTGCAGTTTATTCGCGTGCAGCCCCGGCTCTGGTACAGCTTCAACCGGAAACGGCGTACACTTGGCTGGTGGGTTTACGACGACTACTATTTCAGGCTGATAGATTGGGGGATCCGCACCAGTTACTTCTCGAACAACTTCTGCACCGGGATTAATTACCCGTTCAACAGCCATGCCGATGTAAACCTATACTACATGCTGTTCAGCGCGAAAGCTACTCCGGATGCGGTTCGCCGGCATTCGCACCAGGCCTGCGTCTCGCTGGGATTCAGTATCGGCGGCCGCAAGCCGGGAGTGCCGCCGCAGAGCACGAACTGAGAGTTAAATGATAATTGACTGGAAAAACTGGTTTTCACCGGGTAGAGGCTTTGCAAGCAGGCTTATCCGGGAGCGGTATAGATCAGGTACAAGCCTCCGAGAATGACCAGAAATCCGCAAACCTTCTTCAGAATAACCGCACCCCTGGAGCGTTCGTTCCAATCGAGGTACTGCTGAAGCACTCCCGTAAAAGTACCCGCTGCGACTATCACCGAACAGTGACCCAATCCATACGCCAGTAACAGACAAGCACCATAAAGCAAACCGCCGGAAGCTATTTTGAAAGCAACTCCCAGCATCGGGGCCATGTAAGCGAATGTGCAGGGACCCAAGGCGATGCCGAACACCAGGCCAAGCACCAGGGCGGCAATATATCCTTTTTTCCTGTAGCGGACATTTCCGGGGCCGGTAAAGGATAAAGGCAGTATTTCGAGCAGATGAAGCCCTACTGCGAAAAAGATTGCCGCAACCAGGTAATTGGCAATTGAGCCGAGATCACCCATCATTCTGCCGGCTGCCGCGGTGATCAGACCAATTGCGGCTATCGTCAGCAAAATTCCGGTGGCGAACAGCAGTGAAACGAGGAATGCCCTGAAAGGCTTGACCCGGCCCTGCTCGTCTATGAAGCCCACGATCAGCGGGATACTGGCCAGGTGACAGGGACTCAGGACGATGCTCAGGACGCCCCAGACAAAAGAAGCGGCCAGTGCGATCCAGCCGGAGGCCTCCACTGCCTGGCTGAGTTTGGTGAATAGAGCTTCCATTCCGGTCTCAGCCCTCCAGTTTATAGCCTAATTCCCGCCACTTGGCGAGAATATCTTCCTTCGAATAAAATCCCTCGTGACGAAACAGTTCTTTTCCGTCAGGCGCCAGGAAAATCTGTGTCGGGATCGCGCGGATGCCATATTGACGCCCCGGTAAGGGGTCTTTCCAGACGTCGATAAAATTGACTTCGAGGCGTCCCTTGTACTCTTCTTTCAGCTCCTCGAGAACAGGGGCCATGAGCTTGCAGGGAATGCACTGGTCTGCGCCGAGGTCTACCAGCCGCGGCAGGCCGACTGCCGGAGTGGTTGTATACTTTTCCTGGACATTCCCACGATGTTTCAGGGCCAGCACTCCGGCCCCGGCCAGAAAGATTGCGGCGACTATAATAAAACGCGACTTCTTGCTCATACCGGTTTCCTCTCGTGTTTCAAGTAACTGTGACATTGATCAGTTCAGCGGCCCGGGCGGCAACTTTCTCCACGAGCGCCTCATCCACTGTGGTTTTCCCCTTTTCCAGGCCGAGATTTTCCAGCTGAAGGCAGGCGAGATCGCCGAACCCTGCCTTCTCCAGCACTTTTTTAGCGCATTCAGTCTCGCAGCCGTCGATCACGAGCAGCTTCTTCGCGTTTCTTGCCTTATTCAGGATGTCTTCGGCCGAGGCTCCGATAGCAGCGGTGCACATCATTATGGCTGTCTTGTCCCTGGACAGCTTGCGTGCGGCTCTGTCTGCCAGAGCGCCAAGATCTGCGGCTCCAGAGCAGGCGAAAACCACGTTGTAAGATAAGATACCGCAACCGCAACCTTGTCTCATTCTCATAACTGTCTCCTCTATGGAACCCAATCCGGGAGGATATCTCAGCTGAGATATTTCTTGATCTCGTCTATCTCTGGTACTTTACCAGACACTTTGACTTCCCCGTCCACAGCCAGCGCCGGGGTCATCATCACCCCGAATTTCATGATCGCGTTAATGTCCTTGACCTTTTCCAGCTCGTAGGCGAGGCCAAGCTCTTTAGCGGCTGCTTCGGTATTCTCTGTCAGTTTCTGGCATTTGGGACAGCCGGTTCCGAGAATCTGCAGTTTTTTCATAAGACGATCCTTTCAAAAAAGAGTGCCGTAAAGAAGACCGCTTAAGGTGGCTATGACCACGACCAGAGACACGAATACTACGGTTTTTTTCGTACCGATAATACTCCTGAGCACCAGCATGCTCGGCAGGCTCAGCGCCGGGCCGGCAAGAAGAAGGGCCAGGGCCGGGCCCTTGCCCATCCCGCTGCCGATCAGGCCCTGGAGGATCGGAACTTCTGTCAACGTGGCGAAATACATGAACGCACCGGCGAATGAAGCTACAAAATTGGAAAGGAGTGAATTGCCTCCTACAGCACCGTGAATCCACTCCGAGGGGATGATCGCTTCATGACCCGGACGGCCCAGAAGAGCCCCGGCTATCAACACACCAAAAAAGAGCAGGGGAAGGATCTGCTTGGTGAATCCCCAGGTCTGGCCGAACCAGTCACCGAGGTCTCCTTTATCCCGGCTGGTAACCACAGACAAGCCTAAAAACCCGGCCCCGAAAGAAAGCACCGGCATACCGGGAACAAGAACTGCCAGGAGCATGGGCGGGAATGCGATCAGCCCGAGCTTAAGCCAATTCATGCCGAACCAGAGGACAAGGATAATGCCGAGCGACGCGGCTGAAATGGCGGTGAGCAGCCACTTTATTGAATATATTGCGTACCAAAGGCCCGCACTTTCAGCCGGCTTCCCCCAGTTGGCGAAAACCAGCACGGCCACCATCGAGGCGAAGTAGGCGGCGTTCTGCCACAGGGGCCGGGACACTTCGGGTTCCGGCAGGGCCGCCTGGGCGTTTACCTTCTCAGTCTCTTCACGCCGGAATATCAGGTGCATCAGCAGGCCGATCACGACGCTGAACATTATCGCTCCAACGGCGCGCGCGATTCCGAGCTCGAGTCCGAGTACTCTGGCGGTCAGGATTATGGCCAGTACGTTAATGGCCGGCCCGGAATAGAGGAATGCGGTGGCGGGGCCGAGACCTGCTCCCAGGCGATAGATGCCGGCAAAGAGCGGCAGAACTGTGCACGAACAGACCGCCAGGATAGTGCCGGAGACAGAGGCGACTCCATAGGAGAGCGCCTTATTCGCCCTGGCTCCCAGGTACTTCATCACTGCGGCCTGGCTGACGAATACCGCTATCGCCCCGGCGATGAAAAACGCAGGGACCAGACACAGAATCACGTGCTCCCGGGTATACCATTTTGTCAGATAAAGAGCCTCTGACACTGCATTGCCGAATCTTTCCGATTCGACAGGCAAATAGTAAAAGGCAAGAAATACGGCCAAAATAACCGCCAGCGCTTTCCATTCCTTTTGCCAGTTCATCTGCTTTCTTCTCTTTTCTGTATGACTAATTGGCATTTTTGCCAAGTAGTATCTGAAAAAAATTCACCCCGCCAGCTCCATCTGCTCCCTGGCATTGGTTTTCAGTACGCCCTCCACGCAACTGAAAAAATTCAGAACGCAGGCCATCTTGAGCGTATAAAAGACCTGAAGACCTCTTTTTTCGTCCTGCACGATACCGGCGTTTTTCAGAACGGACAGGTGCTTCGAGACAGTGGACATGTCCGCCCCGATCAATGCGGTCAGCTCGCAGACACACTTTTCCCCTCTTGAAAGCTCGTCCACGATAAAAAGCCTGGTCGGGTGGGCCATGGCCTTGATAATCCTGGCCCTGAGCTCGAATTTAGCATAGGTCTTCTGATCCATTTCCCTGCCTTTCAGATGTCTAATTGGCAATATAGCCAATTTAATCTTGAACGTCAAGACTTTTTTTGTAAAAGGCCGGCTCCCGGTGCAGAAGTCACGCTTATAAGTAAATCGTGGGTCCCGCCGCAGAGCACGAACTGACCGGCCGGGCTTCTATCCCGCCGCCGAATATTCGGTCTTTTTCACCTCGATCTTCCCCTCCCTCACCTCCAGGAAAGGCTTACCGTCCTTCACTCCGGCGCTGCCGTAACCGGTGGCGGTAGAGAGGAAGCTGCGGAAGTCGCCCCGGATCGAGGGCATCACGTGCAGCACCTTTTCCACTGCATCGTAGCGGATCCCGGCCAAGCCCTGGATGAGGCCATAGGAGGCCAGGGCGCGGGCGTACCAGTGCCCGCATTCATATTCGTTGAACGGATTTCGCACCCGGCCGTCGTAGCGGCTGCGCGCGGCGGCCACAATAGCGCACCCCGCCTCGATTTCCCCGACCAGCAGCAGATGGCTCGCCACCTGGTATTCGATCCCGGTCCAGACTTCATCGCTGTAGACGAAGGGCAGGGTCAGTTCGCCGCCGCGGGGCCAGGTGCAGAGTAACAGCCCCGCCTCCCGGCCCACGGCGTAGCTGGGCCGCTGCGGGTTGGCGTGCGCGGAAAGGTCCGGCTTGAAGTTGTAGCGGTACACTGATCGCAGATGGCTGGCGACCTTGGCCGGGTCGAGGATTTCGCCCACGCCGCACATTTCGGCGATCCAGGCCCCCAACACTCCGTCCGACAGGCAGCCCTGGCCGTACTGGTACTTGGGGCCTTCCTTCTTCAAAAGCTCCACCGCCTCCGGGCTGTAGTCGATATTCCATTTGTCCAGCCCGGCCAGGGGATCGGCGTCCAGGCCCTCGGTGGTGATCTTCTGCACGAAATATTCACCGTTAAACAGCTCTTCCTCCAGGAACTTCCGCCCTTTTTCGTACAGCGAGCGGTAGCGCGAAACGTCGTCGCCGAGAGCTTTGCCCATCAGCGCGGCCGCTTTGAGCGCGCCCAGGTAGAAGCTCGAACACATGCCGTCCGGGCCCCAGAACTCGATGTCGTAGGTGTTGTGGTGGGGCTCCTCCAGCACGCCCCGCTGCCGGGGGTCCCAGGTGGCGATGCAGTAGTCGAGCGACTGCCTGATCCGGGGCCAGAACTCGGCCAGCCAGGCCTTGTCCCCGCTGATCCGCCACTCGCGGAAGGCTTTCATGATCCCGCCGAGCTGGCCATCGCTGGCGGCGTGGAACTCGTGCGTGGTGCAGCGGATCGGCAGGCTGGCCCGGAAGGTCTGGTGCCCCCGCTCGTCCTGGTCCACGAAGAATTCGGTGCGGCGCAAGCTGCGCTCCAGCTCCGGGAACAGGTGGCAGACCGCCTGGGCGTAGTTCCAGACGTGGGTGCAGCTTCCGCGGCAGCAGCCGGAATCGTCAGAACAGCCCTCCCAGCACCAGAGCCGGCCGTCGGTCTGGCGCAGCACGGTGGGGGACTTGAGGATGGTCAGGTTGGCCGCGGCCGCTTCCACTATTTCGGCGGGCAGGTCGGTGTCGTAGAAGGAGTCGCAGACTTTTAGGCTCTTCTGCCTCAGCTGGGCGCAATTTTCAGCGAGCCAGGCGGCCACTTCTTCCACGGAGGCGAATCTGCCGGCGTACCAGGGCCGGTAGTTCCCCTCGGCGACGCCGCCCTGCTGGTCATCCGGGTATTTCAATTCCGGGCCGTCCCGGAGGCTGCTTTCGGGGACGTACCAGCAGAGGGTGAGGGTGATTTTTTTTTCGGCGCCCGGCCCGACTGTGAACGGCACGGAGAGGCTTCCGCCTGGGCTGGGCTGGCCCTCGGCCACCGGCTGGTTGTCCGGTGCGGCTCCCTCTTCGACGTTTTTCCAGGCGATGGTCAGGGGGTCCCACCAGCCGCCGCGGAACCAGCGGCAGTTGACCCGGGCCTGGGGGTCATCGACTGCGGCCAGGAAAGCTCCGCCGCGCCAGGGCTTCCTGTCGGCGGCCGGCTGTCTCAGTACGAATCCCCTCTGGGTGCGGGCCACCGAATTGTCCCGCCGCTCACCGTCGTCTTCCGAATCGGCGCCCGAAGCCATGAAATTGACGGCGTTGAAGGAGTAGACCGCCTCCACGGCCGCACCGGAAGCGTTCCTGAAGGTGAATTCGAGGATTGCCGCCGGCAGGCTGGAATTGTCCGCATCGCCCGGCACGAAGGGGCTCCAGCCGGTGATTTCCACAGCCAGCGGCACATCGTCATCGGACAGCCTGACCGTGGCGAAGGGGAAGCGGGCGCTGAATTCGGCTCGGTCGAACCGGGGCAGGCCGAAACTGGTTCCGGCCGCGCCGTTACCGGTGCGCGGGCTGCCGAACACTTTCCAGGGAGGGACCTGGCCTTCCAGAACCCGCGCCGTGTTTTTCGCGCCCCGGATACAGAGAGCGCTGAAAGTGAGCGGCTCGTTGAAAATGTCCGGCCGGTTGTGCAGGCTGAAATGCGACAGCGCTCCCGTGCCCTCCAGGCAGATCATGCCGGCGCCGAAGCCGCCCAGCGGGAAGGCGATCCGGTTGAGGTTTTCGCCGCTGTAGCTGAGGTTGAACCGGTGGCCGCCGGCGCTCCCTGGGCCGGGCGTTTCTCTCTCGGACGCGGCGTATCCGCCCAGCCCCGGCACCGACCCGGCCGCCGCGGCGAAAGCCGCACCTGTGGCGGTCCTCTTGACGAAGCTCCTGCGTTTCATTGGCTGGCTCCTGGACATAGTGTGCGGTCTATTTCGACTTCCGGCCCTGCGGAATGAATCATCAAGTAAATTTGGCAGCAGGATTTGTCAATAAATAATCTGCACGACGGAAGAACTGCCGGCGGCAGTGGAAAACGGCCGGTCGTGGTCGACCGCCCCTTGACCCTTGCTCGCATAGTTTTTGCAGTTTAACTTTTCCCCTGCTGGCTAACGGATTTGAACCGGAAAACTAAAGGACTGCGGAATGACCAAGATGAAAGTGCCATTCATGAATCTGGCCCGGCAGAACCAGGCCCTCAAGAGCCAGTACCTGCAGGCATTCGAAAGGGTAGTGGACAGCGGCGGGTTTATCCTGGGTGCTGAAGTGAAGAAATTCGAGCAGGAGTTCGCCGGCTACCAAGGCACCCGCTACTGCCTGGGCACCTCCAGCGGCACCACCGCCCTGCATCTGGCGCTGGCCGCCTGCGGTATCGGACCGGGCGACGAAGTGATCACGGTGACCAATACTTTCATCGCCACGGTGGAGGCGATCGTCCACAGCGGAGCCAGGCCGGTGCTGGTGGACATGGACCCCGACACCTACCTGCTGGACCCGGGCCGGCTCGAGGCAGCCGTTACTTCCAGGACCCGGGCGATCATTCCGGTGCATCTTTACGGCGCCCCCGCGCCTATGGACGAGATTCTAAAGGTGACCGACAGGAACGGGCTGGCGGTGATTGAAGATGCGGCCCAGGCGCACGGCACTGAATACAAGGGCAGGCGGGTCGGCGGATTCGGCCGAGCGGCCGCGTTCAGCTTCTACCCCGGCAAAAATCTGGGCGCCCTGGGCGATGCCGGCGCCGTGACCACCAATGACACCGGGCTTTACGAAAAGATGCTGCTGCTGCGCGACCACGGGTCGGCGAAAAAATATTACCACGATTATGTCGGCTTCAACTACCGGATGGATGCGCTGAAGGGAGCGCTTTTAAGTATCAAGCTCGGCTGCCTCGACCGCTGGAACGACATCCGCCGCGATAGAGCGGCCCTCTACCGCAGGCGGCTGGCCGGCGCCGGCCTGATGCTGCCGGTGGAACCGGCCGGGGCCAGGCACGTCTATCACCTTTTCGTGGTGCAGGTGCCCGAGCGCGAACGGCTGATCGGGCTGCTAAGTGAAAGGGGCGTGGCCACAGGCATCCATTACCCGATCCCGGTGCACCGGCAAAAAGCCTTCGAATACCTGGGCTACGGCCCGGGGTCGTTCCCCGCGGCTGAACAGGCCGCGCCGAGGATCCTATCCCTGCCGCTCTGCGCGGATATCACCGAGGAAGAAGTCGAATACGTCTGCGAATCGCTGAAAGAATGCCTGGAGAAAGTCGGCTGAGACGAGCGGAGTGCGGATGCCGGATTTCGATACGGTCGAAAAGCGGATCGACGGAATTCTGGGCGGAGAGGGCAGCGCCGAGGCCAAGCTTGCCGAAGTCTGCGATCTTCTGCGCGCTGAAATAGCGCATTACGACTGGGTCGGTTTTTACATCGTTGCGGATAATCGCGAGCTGGCTCTGGGACCCTATGCCGGCGCGCCGACCGAGCATACCCGGATCCCTTTCGGCAGGGGTATCTGCGGCCAGGCCGCCCAAAAGGGAGAGACATTCGTGGGGCAGGACGTGAGCGCCCAGTCGAACTACCTTTCCTGTTCAGCCGAGGTGAAAGCCGAGATCGTGGTACCGGTCTTCCGGGAGGGAATAGTGGTGGGGGAGATCGATATCGACAGCCACCGTCTGTCGCCCTTCACCGACCGGGACCGCCGGTTCCTGGAAAGCCTGAGCCGGAAGGTGGCCGGGCTGATCACATCTTCTTGATAAATTCGCGCTCGGGGCTTTTAACTTCTCTCCGACAGGGCCAATCCAGATGCCGCCGGCCGGTTCCTCTCTACTCAGCTGGAACAGTCTCCTATCCAGGGTCATCCTGGCGGGTGTGCTGATCCGGCTGGCGATCATGCCTTTCACCCTGCACTTCGACCTGCTGGTGATCGGCCACGTGGCCGACCTGTTCAGCCGTTACGGCCGGATGGCCTTCGACCCGCAGGTGATGGGTTTTTATTTTCCGCCGGTCGTTTACCTGCTGCTGTGGCCATTCATGAAGCTGGGCCGGCTCTTTTCAGCGGACCTGTCGTCGTGGCTGGAGAGCGCCAAGCCGTTCATCTACAATGCCAGGCCGTATGAAAACTGGATTTATTATCTGCTTGACGGTCCGGCGTCCGGTCATCTGTACCGCAACCTCTTCCTGCTCAAGACCGGCCTGCTGGCGGCCGACCTGGCGATACTCTCGCTGCTGCTGCGGCTGGTGGACGGACGCGAAAACAAGCTGGCCGCCGCCATCCTGTGGGCCGTCAATCCGGTAGTCCTGCATTCGGTGTTCGCCCACGGCGCAATCGACATTTTTATAGCCCTCTGGCTGACGGCGGCGCTTGCCGCAGCGGTTGCCCGCCGGCCGGGCGCGGCGCTGCTTCTGCTCGTGCTCGGCGCTTTCACCAAGCTGTTTCCCCTCCTGATCATTCCGCCGCTCGTTCTGGCCGCCCGGAGGGATCTGTCCGGCCGGTTGAAATTGGCTGTCCTGGCCGGGGTGTTGACTTTGCTGGCGGCCGCGGCTTTTTACGGGCTTCTGGGGATCGATCCGACGGCAATCGCCATGGGGCCGGGGGAAATGATGGTGGATCCGGGCCTGGCAGTCAAAAACCTGATCCGTAAAACCGGCCTGATTTTGACTTATACAGCGTATCTGGTATATCTTTACCGCCGCGTCCGGCCGGAAGAAACCGACCCGGATGGTTATCTGGCCGCATTCATCGTACCCAGCCTGATCGTCTTCGCCTTCAACCCGGTGGGGTTCCGTTACTGGGTCTGGATCAGTCCGCTGGTCATAATCTGGCTGGTCCGGCACCCGCGGTTCTGGCCGGTCGCGGCGTTTAATCTGACCACGCTGTTCGCGCTGCGAGTGCTGCCCCAGCAGACTCTTCAGTTAGGACTATTCACCCCGCTGCACCCGGCTTTTTTCTCCAGCATACCGGCCTACACCATGCTTACCGAACCGGTGGTTTCGCAGTTTGTTCTTTTGCGCACGTTCAACCTGCTCTTTATGGCCAGCTCGCTGCTGTTCGCTCTGATGGTCTGGTTCCGGAATGCCGAATCGGTGCAGGGTCGTTGGAGGCGGTGGTCGGGAACAGGCGGGGCGGTGGTTTACGGGCTGCTGGCCGTGCTGATTCTGCTGCCGATTGCGGGGGTGGTCAAAGATAGGGGCCGGACGAATCCGGTTTCTTCCAGCAGGGTGGAGCTTCAGTTTATCGGTGGAGTTCAGAGCGAGCCGGATTCGGTTGTCCGGCTCGGCGAATGCGGAGGCAGCCTGGACCAGGAGCTGAATCTCGATTTCGCGGGCTTTGCGGCTGTATCCATCTGGCTGGGCCTCGAGGGAGCGCCGTCGGATAGAGATTCAGTGGTTGTGCGGGTGAGCTGGCCGGCTGAGCCGGGCTCCACTGAAATAATTACCGCGCTGCCGCTGCAAGGACTTGAGCCCGGCCACCGGCTATTCGAATTCGGGTGGGCTGTCAGGGTGGAGGGGAGACAGCCGAGGCTGAGTGTCGAGCAAAGGACCAGCGGAGAGGTGGAGGTCGAGGTCGGTCTGGTTTCGAATGAGCGGCTGGCGGAGGCGGTGAAGAAATCCAGGTTCGGCCCCTGGAAAGTTCCCGGCCGCGGTCCGGATGGACGGATCAGGCTGACTGAGCCGGGCGTTCCGGTTCCGGATTTCCGGCGGGCTTCGTCCGGGCTGAAGCAGGGCTGGCAGCTTGACCTCGGCTTTTACGGAGAGGTGCCGCGCTCGCTGGCTGTCGCCGCCCCGGAAATCCGTTTGCGGTTGGGCCGCGATCTTCCGCTGGCGGGCACTCTGGCTGCGGTCTGCGCTCTCCTGCTGGCGGGTATCCTGAGTCCCCGGCCCCGTCGGAAAACCGGTTGAATCTACTGCCAGATTTTCCCCGTGTCACTCCGGAACCAGTCTTCCAGCCGGTCTTCGTTTTCCAGGAACCAGTTGATTGCTTTTTTCAAGCCCTCGGCCAGGGACACCTGCGGCTTGAAACCGAGCGGCCGGCTGCAGCTTTCACGGATCGCGTCCGGTCCACAGAGGGTCGCCCGGCTCAACTCCGGGCTGTATCAGTCAGCGACTGACATTCTTTGATCCAGAAATCCACCAGCCGTTTCAAGCCGTCTCCCAATGAAATCTGTGATTTAAATCCGAGTAAGCGGGTGGCTTTGCTGACATCCGCCAGCCGTCGGGGCACCTGGTTTACCTTTCTTGGCGGGCCGTATTCCGGGCGAAGGTCAGATTTCATGACTTTCAGCAGGGTGTCAGCCAGCTCGTTCAGGCTCGTTTCAGTGCCGCTGCCTATATTGAAAACCTCATCGGTAACCTCCGCGACGGCCGCTAAGATATTGCTCCGTCCGACATCTTCCACATAAATGAAATCCATAGTTTGAGTCCCGTCACCCAGTATCAGCGGCGGCTTCCCCTCTTGGATCCGCTGAATCCAGCGGATGAGCACTTCCGTGTACGCTCCGTAAGTATCCATGCGAGGGCCGTAAACGTTGAAATAGCGCAAGGCCACGTAATCGAGCCCGTACATTTCGTGAAAGCTGCGCAGCAGCCCTTCGTTGAAAGATTTCGCTGCTCCATAAATCGTCCGGTTATTATACGGATGGTGACTTTCCTGGATCGGATACATATCGGCGGCGCCATAGACCGAGGCCGAGGATGCAGCGACGATTTTCTTGACACCGGCTTTGCGGGCTTCTTCCAGAACGTTAAAAGTACCATCGGCCAGTACTTCCAACGCCAGGCGCGGCTCCTCGGCGCATTGCGTGATCCGGATAGCGGCTTGATGAAATAGAATTTCGACACCTTCGAGGGCGCGGGCGAGTTTATCGCGGTGGCGAATATCGCCCTCTATTATCCTTACCGGCCCGTTGGCTTGGGCCCAGGCCAGGTTTTCCCGCCTGCCCCTGATAAAATTATCATAGATGATTATTTCCCCGGCAGTTTCCTTTACAAGCAGATCAGCTATCTGTGAGCCGATCAGGCCTGATCCGCCGGTGATCAGGATTTTTTTCCCATTTATCTCCAAATTCCAGTCCCCCTGATTTTTCTTCGGCTATAATTCGGTTAACCGGCTTCCCTGAGCCAGGGAAAGGCTGGTGGCTTCCAGCAGCTCAACTACCCGAAGTCCGGCCTCACCGTCGTTATGCGGTTTTTCGCCACTCTCCAGGCAGTCTCTGAAGTATTTCAATTCCTCACTCAGCGCTTCCTCGTTACCGAGCCGGGGCGCCCACATGTCACCCCAACGGTAGCTGAATAACATTTCGTACACCCCTTCCCGGCCCACGATATCCACGCCCTTATCGTAAATTTTTATTTTGTTTTCCGAATCGAGGTCATTCCAGACCAGCATTTTCTTTTCACCGCCGATAATGGTGCTCCTGATTTTGGAGGGGCTGAGCCAGTTGAGGTGGAAGTGGGCGATCAGATCGTTTTCGAAGTAGAGGATGAGGTAGGCCACGTCCTCGATCTTCCGGTTGAAATGGCTGGTGCCGTGGGCGCTGAGCGCCAGGGGCTTCTGCGCCAGCAGATAGTCCATGATCGACAGGTCGTGGGGTGCCAGGTCCCAGATCACGTTGATATCGTGCTGAAAGAGGCCGAGATTGATCCTGACCGAGTCGTAGTAGTAGATCCTGCCGAGCTCGCCGGCGGTGAGCAGCTCCTTCATTTTCCGCACCGCGCCGGTGAACAGAAAAGTGTGGTCGACCATGATCGTCAGGCCCCGGGACCCGGCCAGGTCGATAAGTTTCCTGGCCTGGTCCGTGTCGGAAGTGAACGGCTTTTCGACGAATACGTGTTTGCCAGCCGAGAGCGCCGCCCGGGCAAATTCATAGTGAGTGGAAACCGGAGTGACTACCGCTACCACGTCTATTTCAGGGTCATTGATAAGCTCCTGTGCATCGATGACAACTCTGGCGTTGGGGAAAAGCAAAGCGGCCTTGCCGCGCATATCTTCCCGCAGCTCGCAGATCGAATGCAGTTTAAATCCCGGTGTGCTGCTGACATTACGGCACACAAACGGCCCCCAGTAACCGAATCCGATAACACCGACCTTGATCATAATCCATCCTTCCTTTGTGCGGAATTAGTTCCGGTCCTGTCCTCTCCTGTTTCGAAACCCAGCAGCCGGTCGATCACCACCTCGGGCCGGGGGCTGATCTGGGACATGGCTCGCCAGAGGTATTCACCCAACAGGCCCAGCATCAGCATCTGGATTCCCGACAGGACCAGTATCAGGACGACCAGAAAAGTCCAGCCGAGCGGTTTTTGGGTGCCGGCAAGCTTCTCGATTATCTGCTCTGCCGCCAGGACGAAGCCGGCAAGACTGACCAGGATCCCGAGCAGCGAGATGAATCGAATAGGCAGATAGGAGAACGACAGCAGGGTGTCTAAAAAAAGCTTGATCTTTTTTCCCGGCGACCAGCCGGATTTCCCATGGAGACGGGGACCCCTTTTCACCGATACTTCGGCTTGGCGGAAGCCCGAGCCTTTGATCAGGATAAGAACATTGGTGTTCTTTTCTCTGAATGAATTCAGGTAGTCGATTACCTTCTTGCCGATCAGGAAAGTTTCAATGTTATTCATCCTCAGCTCTTCCTTGACCAGCAGTCTCAGCAGATAATAAAAAATTCCGGACATGACCCTCGTAAGAAATGGATCCACGCGCTCTTCACGGATTCCCCAGACCACCTCGCAGCCTTCCCTGAACTTTGCCGCCATAAGCGGAATCAACTCCACCGGGCACTGCATGTCGGCTGAGTAGTCGATTGCCGCATCGCCGCGGCAGAGCCTGAAGGCGGCGAGAATAGCCTGGTGCGCGCCGGCATTGCGGGCCAGCTTGATTACCCGCACAGCGAATGGATTTTCACCCGCCGCGAACTCCTCCAGCAGGCGAAAAGAGGAGTCCCGCGAGCAGTCGTCCACGAAGATCACTTCGTAGCCGGTGGCGCTGTCTGTGCCGAGTACTTCCCGGAGCCTGCCGAACAACACCGGCAGATTGTCCTGTTCGTTGAAGACCGGAACTACAACTGAAACCAGCATTGGCCCACCTGTCCACCGTAAATTATTTTTTTTCTTCCCTGGCCCAGCGCAGGAACCTGGCCGGGTTGCCGGCCACCACCGCGCCGTCCGGCACGTCCCGGGTGACCACGCTGCCTGCGCCCACAATCGCGCCTTCGCCGATTGTCAGGCCGCAGAGAACGGTGGTGCTGGTGCCGATTGAGGCGCCCTTTTTTACCAGGGTGGGCACCACTTCCCAGTCGTCTTCCGTCTGCAGGCCGCCGGAATCGCTGGTACTCCTGGGGTACTTGTCGTTGATGAAGCTCACGTTGTGCCCCACGAACACATCGTCCTCGACTGTGACTCCCTCGCAGATGAAAGTATGCGAGGAAATTTTGCAGTTATCGCCGATAACGGCGTTTTTCTGGATTTCCACAAACGAGCCGACTTTAGTGTTCGCGCCGATCCGGCAGCCGTAGAGGTTGACGAAATTGAAGATCCTGGCGCCAGGTTCGATCACGACGTCATCGGTGATGAGTTGGTATTTTCCCGGTTCGACAGTTTGCATTTTCAGTTCCGCGAGGTCAGTTCGAGAATACTTTCGCTTACCCGGTCCTGATCGTCCCGGCTCAGGCCCGGAAAGAGAGGGATGACCAGGGTGTCGGCCGCCGCCGCCTCGGAGTTTTTCAGGTCGGTTTTCCGGCCCAGGTTCCGGTAGCAGGGTTCCAGGTGCGCGCACATGACTCCCCGGCGGGTGGCGATTCCCCGGTCCAGGAGCTTCTGCATCAGCTCGTTCCGGCCCACCGGACAGGAAGGAGCCAGCCGGAGGAGGTAGGACTGGAAATTGTGGCCGGAATATTCAGGTACGAAGGGAGTCATCAGGTTCGGCGATCCCTGGAAGACTTGCGTATAGCGTTGGGCCAGACGCCGCCTCTCGGCCAGCAGGCCCGCCAGCTTGTCGAGCTGGGCGACGCCCAGGGCGGCCTGCAGGTCGGTCATCCGGAAGTTGTAGCCCACCACCGGGTACTGTTCGAAAATCACGCGGTCGCTCCTGTGCCGGTCCAGATCGGAAACGCTCATGCCCTGCTGGCGCAGTACTCGGAGCCTCGAAGCAATATCGGCGTCATCGGTGGTAATCATCCCGCCTTCGCCGGTGGTGATCAGTTTTCGCGGATGGAAGCTGAAGGCGGCGAACCGGCAGTCCCCGCCCACAGGCTTTCCCCGGTAGGTGGTGCCGATTGCACAGGCGGCGTCCTCGATCACGGGGATCTTCCGTGCCCGGGCGATCTCGTAAATCCGGTCCAGGTCGGCGGCCTGGCCCACCTGGTGCACCGGGACGATGGCGGTGGTGCCGGGGCCGACCGCTTCGGATACTTTTTCCGGATCGATGTTGTAAGTGGCGGGGTCGATGTCCACGAAAACGGGCGTGGCCCCGCAGTGCACCACTGCATTGGCCGTGGCGATAAAGGAATACGAGGGTACGATAACTTCATCGCCCGGGCCGATGCCCAGCAGGTGGAGGCAGAGGAAAAGCCCGGTGGTGCATGAGGAGACTGCCACCGCGTGTTCGGCGCCCACGCAATCGGCGAATTTCCGTTCGAACTCCCGGACGCGCGGACCTTGGGCGACCCAGCCGGAAAGAATGGTCTGGCGGACCAGGGCGATTTCCTTGTCGTCCAGATCTACGCGGGTAATGGGAATGGATTTATCGGCCATGGAATAACGCTTCACTATGGAAATCCGTCAATTGACAACCCGGCCTGTCAAGCCTGCAAATTCGGTTCCACAGATCAATCGCAGCGGGCAGGTATCCCGCGGTAAACTTTTCCCGCTTCAGTCAGGTCTCCGGTGACCACCGCACCCATCCCCACCATCACGTCGTCGCCTATTTTCACGCCGTCCCGGACGCTGCAGCCGATCCCCAGATAACAGCGCGAGCCGATACTGCTGCGACCGGCTATCATAACCCCGGCGCAGACCTGGGTGTAGTCGCCGAGAGTGCTGTCATGATGAAGAACCGCATTGTAATAGAGGAAAGCGTTAAGTCCGATTTTCGCCGAGGCAGCTACCCGAGTGCCCGGGTAGAGGATCACGCCGGGAGAGAGTATGGCATCGGCGGCAACAGTTGCCTGGGGATGGATGATTTTTGCCCAGCGCTCCGGGGCCAGATTCAGCCTGCCTCCCACCCGGCTGCGCAGGGCGATGTCGCGGTGAGTGGCGATGCACAGCGCGGCCAGGCTGCCATCCGGGACACCCTCGGGCCGAATTTTCCCCAGGACCGGGTACCCACAAAAACTTATGCCCGCCAGAGCGGGATCGTCGTCCAGTATGCCGGTAATTTCAAAGACCGCCCGCCGCCGGTTGATGTCCTCGATGAGAGATATGACCTCCTTGCACATCCCTCCCGCGCCGATTAAAATCAGTTCCACAGATCACCTTTCATTTCCTGGCCCGGCCGGAAGCTGAAGGAATTGTTGGCTCACCCTGGCTTGGAATTTGCAAAAAGCGCCTCTGTCGCCTCAAGATATTGACCGTTAATTGGAAGCGCAACGGTTTAGCCGCAAATGCGTACGGTCCAAGATGGGTAGAGCGGAGGATCCAGACCCGATTTATCCGAAAAGAATTCCCCGAAGCATTGCTTCGGAGTAAGCCGCCCTCGGGGTGGAGCTGAGAACGATCGATGTGACTCTTATGATACCTCACGGCTCTGCCGCGCTGTAGTTTAATCAATTTGTGAGGATTTTTAATGTCGGAAATAACACTTGAAATTCTACAGGACAACATTTCCACAGTGGAAATCGAGCAATTCATCGAGACGAGTACAAACGGGACGATCTTTCACAGCCCGCGGTTTCTGAGCTATCATGCCGAGGGTAAATTCAGCAGCCAGGGCGGAACAATCCAACACCTCTTGTTCAGGAAAAAGAGAAAAATCCTGGCTTTCATGCCGGGGATGGTTTTCGAAAGGGAGGAGGGTCGTGAATTCCGCTCGCCTTACGGAGGATCGTACGGTTCATTCGCCCATGCGGAGCTGTCTTTCGATGAAGCGGCTGAAATATTCAAACTTTTTCTGCAGTTTATCCGGCAGGAGAAGATTACCAAAGCCCGTCTGGTTCCCCCGCCGGCCACCTACTGCAGAGGTGGCTTTCCCGGATACTTTCAGTACTTGTATCTGTGCAACGGTTTTGCCGTAGATAAAGCTGATTTACTCTCGCTGTGTCCGGTTTCGCGACAGCAGGAATATCCGTTCCGCCAAATGGGAAAAAACGCAATCCAAAAATACAGGCAGGCGGAGAAGAAAGGAATAATCGTCGAGACATCGAAGGACTATGACAGTTTCCATAATATTTTGGTCGAAAACAGAGCTAAATTTGGTGCGGAACCCACCCATACGGTCGATGATCTGAAGAAAATCGGCGAGCTGTTTCCGGAGAGAGTGCTTCTTTTATTGGCGTACCTTGAAGGCCGACCGATCGGCGGGGCTTATTTCATGTTCTGCAACGCGACCGTGGCGAACTGCTTTTATCTGTGCCACCAGGAGGCCTATTCTGAATACCGGAGTACCAATTTGCTGATTCCGGTGGCTCTCAAAGCCCTGGCGGAAAAGGGATTTGGCTGGCTGGATTTCGGCGCGTCGAGTTTTGCCTACCAGCCACATGAATCTCTGATCAAATTTAAAGAGTCATTTGGAGCCCGCGGTGATCTGAGGTATTATTTTGTAAAGGAATTCGACTGACCCGCCCTCCCGGTACGCCCCGGAACATAATTTGTCTCGGGGACTGCAAGTGGTCCTGGGGCTGGGTGCCGGATGTATTTCGTCGCTCGCGCGAACGGAATCGATTTCAGAGCAATGCGACCAGAGACAGGCTTTTTTAGGGTGATGTTATTGTCGAAAATGTCAGCCTGTGGACCTTCTCGATGAAAGAAATACACGACAGCGGCCTTGCCGGTTTCGGCTGGGGTGAATACTACGAAAAAAGGGCGCGTATCTTTGAGGACCCGCTGGTTGCCAGCGAGTACATCACTCCTGAAGGAAAAATCGAAGATGGTCTGGTACAGGCCATGGCCGGCTTTATACTGGATCGTCTTCGACCGGGGCCGGCCCATCGGATTCTCGACGTCGGCTGCGCCTGCGGGGTCATGCTGGGCAATCTGATTGAAGCGGGAATGACGGGGAAACAGATCGTGGGAATAGACGTTTCTCCCGGCATGATTGAGAAAGCCCGTTCTTCGCTGCCCGGTGTCAATTTCAAGGTAATGGAGGCCGCGAATATCGGCGAACTCGGCAGGTTCGACCGCATTCTGCTCTGGGGAGTCACGCATTACCTGGACCGCCGCGATTATGCCCTGACTGTGATCGGAGAGTTGATTCGGGCCTTGGAGCCCGGCGGCCGGGCGTTGATCGGCTGGGTCCCGGAAAGCCGGAAAAAAGAACAGTACATCGCCTGGCGCCGAGCGCTTCCCAGAATTGACAATTCCGTGCGGATCGAAAGAAACGACTCTCTTCAATGGCTCTGGTTCGACCGGGAGGAATTCCAAAGATTGGAAACGGACTATCCGGTAAAGGTCAGGTTTTTCGAACATCGCGACTTCCCAGGTGCGGTGAAGGACTTTTTCTTTTCGGCGCTGATCGAAGTTTCCTAACGGCCGGAGTGGAGAAGTACGATGTTCGATGACTTTCTGTTGATTACTACCAATCCGCTGGTTTCTTAGAAAAAGCTGACGCAGGCAGTCAGTCGGGCAATAAAGCCTTTTCTTAAGGCATGAGCTTGCCTTACGGCATGGAGGGCGAGGATGGACGACAACAGATTACTTGAAAGCGATAATTGGGGCCGTCACTACGAGCTGCGGGCCAGAACATTTGATGATGACTTGTTGATAAACGGCTATGAAATAACGGATGGTGTACTCGATCGCGCAGCAATTGTCAGCATGGCTGGATTTATCGGGCGAGAACTGCAGTTAAAGCCAGCGGACAGCTTTCTGGATATCGGCTGCGGCAGCGGTATGATGATTGAGCGGCTGAAAGAATCGGGTTATTTGGGAGATAAGTGCTGGGGGATCGATATTTCTCCTTCCATGATTCAAAGGGCCCGGCAAAAGTTCCCTTTGTTCCGATTCGAACCGCTGGATTCCAGACAAGTTAAGGATTTGGGGCGCAAATTCGATAAAATAGTGATGTGGGCGGTCCTCTACTTATTGGAAAATCAACAGGGAGTGGAACAAGTAATTCAATCTTCGGTCGAGTCTTTAGCGCCGGGTGGGAAAGTACTTTTTGGCTGGCTGCCTGACATCGAATTGAAGGATGAATACGTCAAATGGAGAAAATCGGTTTCCCCGGTTTCAACGCATTTGAACATACCAAAAAAACCCGCACAGGGATGGTATTGGCTGAGCCGCCAGACATTCTTGAAGTATGGGGAAAAGCTTCGGATCGATGTAAAATTTCTCGATTGCTCTGAAATACCTTCGGAGGTCAGCAGATACTTCTTTGCCGCACTGCTCTCGAAACAAAGCGTTTGAAATAAATCCGCTTGCTGAAAGACATACATGATCGGTTCCAAACCCACTTTTTGCCTCACCCTCGACCTGGAATGGGTGGGCGAGCCCTGCCTGGAGAGCGTGCTGAGCCTGCTCGATTCTTTCCAGGTACCCTTTACGGTCTTTATCACCCACCGCTCGCGGGTGCTCCAGGAGTACGCCGAACGTACCGGGAGAGTGCACCTGGGCCTCCATCCCAATTTCCTGGCCAGGTCGACCCACGGTGTGAGCGAAAGCGAAGTGGTCGAGCACTGTTTTGGCCTGTTGTCCGAGGCCCGGTGTTTCCGCAGCCACGCCTTCTACGAAAACACACCCCTCTTGCGCGAGCTGGTCCGCCGCGGAATCCGCTACGACTCCAACCTCTGCCTGTACCTGCAGGAAAACCTTGTCCCGCTCTGCCACGCCACTGGCCTCGTCCGTTTCCCGGTGTTCTGGGAGGATGACGTTCATTTCTGCCGGGAACAAGTGAACTGGGAATTCGCGCATTACCGGGAAATTTTCAGTTCGCCGGGTCTGAAAGTGCTGAATGTTCATCCGCAGAACGTGGCGCTGAACGTCCCGGATGAACGGTTTTATCGAAAGGTGAAAGAGGACCTGGGAGCAGGCTGGGGCCGGGTATCCGCCCAAAGGCTGGAAGCCATGCGCTGGAACGGCAGGGGCACGGCCACTTTTCTGACCGAAATTATCGACTTTGCCCGGAAGAATGGTTTCGAAATGCTGCACCTGGGCGAGCTTTACCAAAGATACAGTCAGTCTCCGGCCTGAGCCTCAGCCAGTCTCTCACCCCATCCAGATTTTCTCCAGCAGCTCCGCTTGCCGGCTGTCTATGCCCGGCGGCGCCGGGAACCTGACCTCGCGGCCCAGCAGCAGCCTTTCGATCAGGTAGTTGAGCAGGGTGCGTTCGTAGTGGTCCGGCTGAGGCACGAGCTGGCCGGGGTCATCGTTGACCACCAGCCGGCTGGCGTGGAAAACACCACCCGCGTGACTGAATTTGGTCCCGTAGACGAAAGTACCGTTGCCGCTTCGGTAAAACAGCAGCTCGCCCCGCTGGTGAAGAACGAGCCATTTGTCGCGGCTGGAGCGGGGGACATATCCCGTACGAATCCGGGAGTAATCCGCCCAGGAGAGCTCTCTGTGGTACTCGATCTCGCGCAGCCGGCCGCAGGCCAGGGGCCTGAACCGTCTCAGCAGAACCAGCCCGCCGGAGCCGTCCATTTGCCCTCCGCGCGGATACCATTGATGCCTTTTGAAGCTGTATCCATATCAGAACTGTCCAGAAAAATGTCCTCTGGAATTCTATCCTGGATTATGTTCATTTCCCCTGCAAGGGGCATAGTTGTTCTTTTGTCGCCAAAAGAACCAAAAGCGTTTCCTTTGTAACCAAAGAAAAACAAAGTTAAGCCAGGCATTGGGTTCTTTCCCGCCGCTCCTTGGGCGGTCGCCTTCGATGACTCCTCCGCTCCTCTCCCCATACCCGTCCTCGAAATGGCCTGCCTGCCAATCGGTTCATTCCGCGGGCTATGATGGAAATTGCGAGGCTCCTGCACGCTCCTCTTGTCCAGGCTCGGTCAGACAGTCTCTGACTGCGCTCAGGAGGAAAACTGCGCTGGCCTGATACTAACGCTCAGGTTTCCATATATTAGCCTCTTTTTCATCCGGCGGATCGAGCGCGACCCGGTGCTGCGTTCCGAGGTCGCCGCAGGCCACCGCCCGCTTCGCCACTCCGACAGCAATCTCGGCCGGATGTTCTACCGAACCGAGGACCCTTGAGTGCGGGAAACCCGCACCCGGTGCCACTCCGGTCACCGGACTGCCTTCTATAATCTATTCTCGCCACCGCCCGGCCGCGCTCCCGACGACTGGAGACTATAGCCCTCCGCTTCTCAGCTGGGGAGGATCTCGTCCTAGATAGGCTTTTTCCTGATAACCGCCGCATATCTTAATTGGTTATAATACAAGTTACCAGGGAGAACATCCAGCGAACAACCGGCTCTGGCGGCGATTGTTTCAAGCTGGCTGACCGGGTAAAACACCAGCGGGGTAACTTGAACGATTGTGTAGTAATCCGAAAAAAATAATCCGGCCAGGTGTTTTACCGTTCTCAGCAGGCATCCGTTACGGAGAGCAAATTTGAGGAGCTCGACTATTTCAGAGAAGCGTCGCACCTTTCCTGGAATCACGTCCGTTATCAGGATCGCTCCTCCAGGGGCGAGTTTATCTACCAACATGACAAGGATATCGAGAAGTTCATCCGGCTGCAGATACTGAATCACGCTGTTGATAAGGATGTAATCGAAGCCGGAGCCGATCCGCTGCGGAGAATCGACTGTTTTGACATTATTGTTATTACGGTTGATCGTCTGCGATTTCTCCCGCATCGCCGGAGAGGGGTCGTATAACTCGATCCTGTTGATTATTCCGGCCAGCCCGTCGGCGACCAGTCCCATTCCGCTGCCGTAATCCAGTAAGCTCGCACCAGGGGCAGGCCGTACCAGCTTTACGAATCTCTGACAATAATCCCCGGCCGGCTTGCGGTACATAGCCTCATCGCCGTTATTTTCATCCCAGTATTTCAGCCAGGACACGGATATTCACTCCCACGGCTCCACGGTACACCACGGCTTACGGCCGTCTATCTTTATCGGTGGCCGTTAGCAAAGGCTTGAAAGTGCGGCTAAGTGAAGTAATCGCTTTCAAGTACGGCGGTAACTTCTAACGAAAAGGACCTTACAAAAATGAATAAATCCGACATTCCCCATATCAAAACTGGTACTGGTAAAGATGGCTTCATTTTTCGATTCTGATTGGAATATTTCGTCCTTCCAAGCTTTAATCGATAAACTCCTATTGCTTCTGAGATAGATTAACCGGTCTAAATCAGTACCGCAATAATATTTATATCTTGAGCACGAAAAAGAGATTACTCTTTCCCATTGCCTGGCGGCGGATGGTTATTTACTATGGAGCAGGCCTGTCAGTTTTTCCTGGCGGTAGTGGCCTGTCACCTTGGCCGGGAAGTGAGGAGTGATGTCCGGCGCAAACCTCGAGATTGCGGTGGTGATAATGGCCGGCGGAGCGGGTACGCGCTTCTGGCCGGTCAGCACCGAGGACCGGCCCAAGCAGTTTCTGAACCTGTTCGGCGGCAGGAGCCTGCTCGAGCAGAGCTACGACCGGGTGGCCGGACTGGTGCCGGATGACCGGATACTGGTCCTGACCAGCCGAAAGCTCACCCGGCTGGCGGCCGAACAATTGCCCCGGCTTCCCGAGCGTAACGTGATCGGCGAGCCGCTGCGCCGGGATACCGCGGCGGCGGTGGCCCTGGCGGCGGCGCTCTGCCGCAGGCGCTGGGGCAACCCGGTAATGGTGGTCCTGACCGCCGATCACCTGATCCGGCCGGTGGAGCTGTTCCACAGGACCATCCTGTCTGCCGCCCGGGCGGCGGCGGCCGAACCGGTGCTCTACACTTTCGGCATCGTGCCCACTTACCCGGCCACCTGCTACGGCTACCTCGACAGCCGGGAGAAGGTGTCCGAGGACGATGGAATTACCCATTACCGCCTGTATCGTTTCGTGGAGAAACCGGATGCCGACACAGCAGGCGCGTACCTGGCCGCCGAGAATTTCTACTGGAACAGCGGGATGTTCGTCTGGAGCGTGGATACGATCCTGGCCGAGCTGGCCCGTCAGCTTCCGGCTCACCTCGAACACCTCGTCCCGGCGGTGGAGCACGACTCGACCCCGGAGTTCGATAAGGCACTGAGGCGCGCGTTCGAGCCGTTGGCGGCCACGTCGATAGATTTCGGCGTGATGGAGGGGGCGAAAAATATCCGCATGCTCCGCGCCGAATTCGAATGGAACGACGTGGGCGGCTGGCTTGCCCTGGAAGAGTTTCTGGCCGCGGACCCGGCTGGCAATGCTCACCGGGGCCGGCTGGAAGCGATTGACTCTGGGGGCAATCTCGTCTTTTGCGAGGACGAAAACGAAACTGTGGCGCTGATCGGGGTGAAGGACCTGGTGGTTGTGCGCTCGGGCGGGAAAACCCTGGTGGTGCCCAAGGAACGGGCCGAAGAGATCAAAAAGCTGGTGCAAAAGCTGAACGGTTAGGGCAGGCCCGTCTTCAGCCCGGAACTACGAACACGTCCAGACCGTCGCGGGAGCGGACCCGGGACAGGCCGAGGCTTTCCATGAAGGCGTAGTAATCCGCCGGGCCGAGGTGCGCCAGGTGCAGCGGCAGGAGCTCTCCGGCCGTGCGCCCCTGCTCGAAGTCCACCGCGATCGCCAGCTTCCCTCCCGGCCGGACGTGCCCGGCCATGTGCCGCAGGGCGCCGAGCGGGTCCACCAGGTGCTCGACCACGTAAATCGAAACCACCATATCGTAGCGCTCCAGCAGGGGCCGCGCCCCTTTTACCGCCAGAAACCGGGCCGGCAGGCCACGCCGGGCGAACCGGTAATGGGCGAATTCCAGGAGCGGCCCCGGCAGGTCCACGTGGGTCACCTGAGCTCCGGCCCGGGCCAGCGCGATTGAAAAGATCCCCACCCCGGCGCCGTAATCCGCGACCAGCGCGCCGGGTTCACATTCGGCCAGCACTGCTTCCACCAGCTCGTCCCGGTCGCCGTTGTATTCGGTCTTCATCAGCTCGTAGACGTAGAAATCGTGTTCCGAATAGTAGCGGTAAACCTGGCCGGCAGTGTGTGGGTGCGCTTCCTGCCAGAGCCTCACCGCCTCGATCCCGGCCAGCTCGCAGCGCCTTTCGACCACTTCCGGCTCCTCTCCGGTGAACTCGCAGATTTCCCCGATCGCCGCCTGCTTTCGTTCGAGGTAAGGCCGGACCACGTTGCGCCGCTTGAGGGCGAAAAATTCGGCGTCCACCGGCAGGGCGATCCCATCCCGGTAGCAGATCAGGGTGAAGCGGGCGCCGACGGATTCGGCGATCCGGTCGACGTGGTGGTAACCGGGGGAAAGACGGCGGTCGGTGGCGTAGGGGACCAGGGTCAGGTCGAAATTCAGCCGGACCAGGCCGGCGGTGTCCACCTTTTCCGGCCGGAAGAAGCCGTCGTCCGGGTAGTAGATGGGCCGGCAGCCTTCGATGTTCCGGCCGCGGTGGCAGAGCAGCCAGTGACGGCAGGCAGGCCACCGGCGCCCGATTTCGGCCAGGCAGCCGCGCAGCCGCGCTTCGGGGGCGCTGCGGATCGACAGGACGCGCTCTATCCCGTCCGGCAGGCTTTCGAGCACTTCCGGCAAGGGCCTGACACTGGCGACATCTATTTTATCGAGCAGTTGGAACTGCATTCGAGCTGAACCTTTATTGTTGGGCGGGGGGCGCCTTAACCTACTTATCGGCAGATTCCGGCTGTTCTGTAGCCCGGAACACGCCGGCCGCGACAACAGCGGTGGCCGTGGCAAGAAAAATGAAACTTGACGGGTGAAAAAAAGTTTAATATACTGCAAAAAGGATAAAAGGATATTTATGTCATGTTATCACAGACCGGACAATACGCTCTCCGCGCAATGGACTACCTCGCCGCCTGCCGTGACGGCCGGTTCCATCTGGTGCGGGACATCAGCGCCAGGCTGGGCGTGCCCCAGCAATACCTTTCCAAGGTGCTGCACGTGCTGGCCCGCCGGGGACTGCTCGAATCCCAGCGGGGCCGGCAGGGAGGCTTCCGGCTGGGCCGTAAGGCAGAGGAGATAACCCTGTTCGAAATCCTCGATCCGCTGGAAGACCTGGGCCGCTACAAGAACTGCATCCTGGGCAAGGACCAGTGCGACCGGCAAAACCTCTGCACGATGCACGGCATGTGGGCGGAAATCCGGGACAGGTACCTTGATTTTCTGAAAAAAACCACCCTCTTTGAACTGGCTGAAAAGTGACCGGCCGCAGTCCGGCCTGGAAAAGGAGGGCTTTCGAGGATAAAACGATATTATCATCAGATTATAAGAATACCGCGTTTCGCTCTGTTTCACTCATCAATCAGTCTGTTTCAGTTTCCGGAGAAAGGAGGTTTGAATGTCTCTGTCAAAACTGAGGATCGCGGCCCTGGTTTCTTTCGTGGTTGCCTTGGTAACCCTGATCGTGGGTGGCTTTTTCGCCCGCGGCAGCCTGGCGCCTTACCCTGGGGAGGTGGCCGACCAGTCCGGGCAGGTGTTGTTTACCAAGGCCGACATCCTGGAGGGCCAGGACGTATATCAGCGTTACGGCCTGATGGACCACGGCAGCGTGTGGGGCCACGGCTCGCAGCGCGGCGCGGAGTTCAGCGCGGTGAGCCTGCATCTGCTGGGCCTGGTCGTGGCCGACCAGACGGCCCACATGGAATACGGCCAGCCTTACGCCCAGCTCGGCGAGGAGCAGAAGGCCCTGGTGGACGTCCGGGTGAAGCGCGAGATCAAGGCCAACCATTACGACTCCTCCCGGGACAGGCTCACCCTCACCCCGGCCCAGGTCGCGGGGCTGACCGCGGTGATCGACCACTGGGACAGGACCTTCGCCGCCGGCGACCCTGAGTACGGTTTCCTGCCCAACACGGTCAAGACCGGGAGCGAGCGCACGCAGGTGGGCCGCTTCTTCTTCTGGACGGCCTGGGTGGCCGGCACCAGCCGGCCCGGTGAAGCCGCGACCTACACGAACAACTGGCCGCCGGACAATCTGGTGGGCAACGTCGCTACATCGGAAACCTACATCTGGTCGCTCGGCGGGATCCTTTCCCTGCTTCTGGTGCTGGGCTTCTTCATCTGGATGGTCCACCATTACGGAATCTGGTACGGGGAGGCCAAGGGCGTGTCGCTGGCGCGCAAGCTGGTGGACATGCCGCTGACGCCCAGCCAGCAGAAGGCCACCAAGTATTTCCTGGTCGTGATCCTGCTCTTTCTGCTGCAGACCAGTTTTGGCGGGCTTCTGGCTCACTACACGGTGAATCCCTCCAGCTTCTACTTCCCGATCGTTTCGCGGATCATCCCCTACAGCTGGGCCAAGAGCTGGCACCTGCAGCTTGCGATCTTCTGGATCGCCACCACCTGGGTGGCGGCCTCGATCTACCTGGCGCCGATTATCGGCGGCCGGGAGCCCAGGAAACAGGGCCTGCTGGTGCAGTTGCTCTTCGCAGCGATCCTGGTGGTGGCGCTGGGGAGCCTGCTGGGCGAGATCGCCGGGATCAAGGGCCTGCTGGGCGACTGGTGGTTCTGGCTCGGCCATCAGGGCTGGGAATATCTCGAGCTGGGCCGGCTGTGGCAGATACTTCTGTTGGTGGGCCTGGTGGCCTGGCTCCTGATCGTCTACCGGGCCGTGGCCCATCACCTAAGCAACGCGCGCAAGAGCGAGTACAGCGAGCTGGTGACCTTCTACGTTTTCAGCGCGGTCCTGGTGGTGGGCTTCTTCGCTTTCGGCCTGCTGTTCCACCGCGGCACGCATCTGACCGTGGCCGACTACTGGCGCTGGTTCGTAGTGCACATCTGGGTGGAAAGCATCTTCGAATTCTTCGGCGTGGCAGTGATCGCTCTGCTGATGGTGGTGATGGGCCTGGCCTCCACCCGGGATGCGCTGATCGTGGCTTATTTCACCGCGGCGATCGTCTTCCTCGGCGGCATCCTCGGCACGGCCCACCATTACTTCTGGTATGGCGGGCCCTCGTTCTGGCTGGCGGTGGGTTCGGTTTTCAGCTCGATGGAACCGGTGCCGCTCCTGGGGCTGGTGGTCCGGGGCTGGCTCGAATACAAGTCCGTGCGCAAGGAGGGAGGGGAGTTCCCCTACAAGTGGCCGATGTACTTCCTGGCGGCCAGCGCTTTCTGGAACTTCCTGGGCGCGGCTGTGTTCGGCTTCCTGATCAACCTGCCGATCGTCAACTACTACGAACACGGCACCTACCTGACCATGAACCACGGCCACGGCGCTCTGTTCGGCGTGTACGGGATGCTCTCGATCGGCCTGTTGCTATTTGCCTGGCGGGGCTGCGTGCAGGACCGGTTCTGGAACGACAAGCTGCTCAAGGTCTCTTTCCTCGGGATGAACGTGGGCCTGCTTCTATTGACGTTCGGCACGCTGTTCCCGGTGGGGATAGCTCAGGCCTGGACGAGCTTCACGGAGGGGCTGTTCATGGCCCGCGACGCCTCCTTCTTCGAACGCGGTTTCGTCCAGTTCGTCGGCCAGTACCGCATGCTTCCCGACCTGATGATAATCCTGCTGGGCGTGATCCCGCTGGCCTGGTTCCTCTTCCGCACCTACCCGCACCTCAAGCCGGTGGAGATCAAGGAAGGCGAATCGGTGTGGGAGAAGATCGGCGTGAATATGTGAAAAGATTGACCTGAATTATTCCGGGACGAAAGGCCCGTCGCCACACCGGCGGCGGGCCTTCTTTTTGTTGGACGCACCCGGCCTTTACTCCTATAATTGAGCAAATGCTTCACGGCTGTGCGGTTTTTTCTTTGCGCACCCAGCCCTCACCTCTGCCGGAGACACCAGCATGCGTTACCTAATGAAGCGCTTGGCGTTGCTTTTTGCCGCGAGTTTACTCGGGGCCGGTCTGCTCGGCGGCGCCCAGAAAGTGAACCTCAAGCTCAACCTGGAAAAGGGCCGCACCTATCATCTGCGCACGACCAGCGACCAGAAGACCTCCCAGACCATGCAGGGGCGGGAAATGTCCATGCAGCAGAAGACGGTCGACGACATGGTTTTCACGGTCAACGCCGTCGCCGGACAGGACATCACCCTTGGCATCCTGACCGAACGGGTGGAGGCGGACATCGTGACCCCGCGGGACACGGTCCACTACGATTCGTCGCAACCGGGTGAAGTGAAGCATCCCATGCTGAAAGCGCTGGCGGCCATGGCCGGCCAGAGCCTGGAAATGACAGTCAGCACCACCGGCCGGATAAAGAGCGTCAGCGGCATGGACCGGGTCATCGACCGGATCATAGCCAGTCTCGAAATGCCCGAGGGCCCGGCCCGGGAGGCGCTGATCAGCGCCATCAAGAAAAATTTCGGCGAGGAGGCTTTCAAGGACCAGTGGGGTTTCACTTTCGCGGCCTACCCGGATCGGCCGGTGGCCCCGGGGGACACCTGGAAAGCGAATTTCGTGACCGGCGGCGGCTTCCCCATCATCTACGATGGCACCTGGACGCTGAGTAAGATCGAGGGCGGCGCGGCGGTAGTGGCAGTGGATGCCAAACTCTCGACTAATACCGAAGCCCCGCCGTTCGAGATGGGGCCGCTGAAAGTGAAAATGGAGATTGGCGGCACGCAGACCGGCACCCTGCGGATCGACCTGGCTACCGGCTGGATCACCGGCGGCAGCCTGGTGCAGAAATTCGAGGGTACCAACCGGGTCGAAAGCGGGCCGGGGCAGACCAGCGGCATGACCTGGCCGATGAAGATGGAGACGGTGACGAGCTTCGAAAACTACTGACCCGGCTACAGCACGCCGCCGGTCAGAAAGCCGACCGCGCTTTTCAGTATGACCGAAAGCAAGGCCAGTACGTCGCCCAGGCCGTACACTCCGTCGCCGTCGTAGTCGAGGGCCGGATCCGCGGAGTTTCGTTTTCCGCGCAGCAGCAGACACACCACGTCCAGCACGTTTAACCGGCCGTCGCGGTTGAGGTCGCACCAGCTCTCATCGAGCACCCGGAAAACATAGGGCTGGGTGGTATAGTCCGCCGGAGAGAAGGCGTAGTGGTCGAATCCGTCGACCGCCCGCACATAGTATTGCACCGTGGTGCCGGCAGGCTGGCCGGGGATTTCACCTGCGTAGACTCCATCCTGAAAACTCATCCTCACGTAAGAAAAATCCGTTTCGCCGCCGGTTCTCCAGTGCAGGTACACCCCCAGCGGATTGTCTTCCACGACCCTGACTGTCACCCGGTAGGGGCCGGAGGTGTCGGCCTGGCTGGCCGGCCGGTTGGCCAGCTCGATTACCGGCGGGGTGTTGTCCGCGCCCAGCACCGCCGCCCGGGCCTCGGCCAGGTAGCCCTCGGGCAGGGTCATAGCCGAGGGCGGGGTGCCCGGCTCCCAGAGGGTGGCGAAGCCCGAATGCCATTTCGACCAGCCGGACCAGTTCCCGCTCTGGTCTTTCTGTCTCAGGCGCACCAGGTGCAGGCGGTTGGGAGCCAGGCCGGACGCGCCGGCCCGGGGCCCGGTGAATTCGCCGTGCAGCGTATCCACACTCAGCCGCAGGCTGTCGCCCTCCGCCCTGCCCCGCCAGACCACCTCGGTTTCCGGCTCCTGCCGGCGGAAGCGAGACACCACCCGGTCTATCACCTGGTCTACTTCCGGCTCGGGCTGTCCGGCCTGGGCCACTTCCGCTTCCCAGCCGGCCTGGGCCGCGCCCGGCTCGGAGGAAGCAAAGGCGGATTTGACGAGCACCGGATTGGCCCCGGTGCGTAGGGGGCCCACCCTTTCGGTGGAGAGCATGAGGTCATCGTAGTAGCGCGACTGTTCCACCGGGCTGCCGCCGTTCCAGTAGCAGTCCCAGGCCATGCCGTTGGGAGTGAACTCCCGCCAGCCGGCGGCCAGGTCATCGCCGGCGACGTCGCAGACCAGCAGGCCGTCGGCCCAGGCCTGAACCCGGTCCGCGCGGGTGCCCTGCCCCAGCTCCAGCCTCAGCTCGAAATGAATCCAGCGGCCCACGTTGACCGGGTCCGAAAAGCGGAAGTCGGCTTCGAAGTTCGGCTGCCAGTCGCGGTGCGCCTGGGGCAGGTCCGTCTTGCGCTCGATCGAAAGGTGGCCGTCCTCCCCGCCGATCCAAAAATAGATCGAATATATCCCGCTCCAGTTGTCCGGGGTGAAACAGCGCAGCCGGGCCATCTTGGGTGGAAAATACTTGCCGTCCCTGGGCTGGAAGCCCTCCGCGAATTTATGGTACCAGCGGGCCACGATCGTGGTGAAAGGATGTTTCTGGTCGGCCGGGATCAGCGAAGAGCCGTATGGACTGTCGCCGAACATGCGCCAGGCCCAGCCCGCGCTGCCCGGGTCCTCGGCGGCGGTATATTGGGTGAGCGGGATATAGGTCTGCACGAGCGCCCGGCCCCCGCTCAGCGCCTCGCCGTTCTCGATCCGGAAGCGGCCGTTGTCGGTGCCGAGGTCGTGAAAGCTCCGGTCGAGACTGGGGATCGATTCGAAACTCTCGTGGAAGAAAACCCCCGGCGCATCGGCCAGCGGTTCGGGCGAGGCCGGCACGACCCGCTCGACCTTGGGCGTTTCCACTCCGGCCGCAAGGCCCAGGCCGGGAAGGACGAATATTACTGTGAACGCCAGAACAAGACAGCGGTGGAACATTGTTTTCTCCCTTGTGAGGTAACAATATCGATCACCGGCCGGGCGCTCAGCCTCGCCTTTTTACCTGGGCGGTTCGAGGAAAGGCCGGATTGTCCTGGTCCAGATGTCGTAGCCCCGGCGGTTCAGGTGCAGCCCGTCCTCGATGAAAATCTCCGGCCGGGGCGTCCCGTCCGGGCCCAGCATCGGGCCGGCCACGTCGATAAAAAAGAGTCGGCGGGCCTGGTCGCATTTCCGGCGGATCAGCTCGTTGGCCCGCTTCATTTCCAGCCACAGCTTCCAGCGCGCCAGGCTGGGCTTGATCGAGATGACGTAGACCGGGACTAACGGCAGGTCGGCGCGCACCGCGGCCACGAAGCGATCGAAATCTTCGGCCACGGTTTCGGCGCTCTTGCCGGCGGCGATGTCGTTGTCGCCTTCGTAGAGTACCACCGCCAGAGGCAGATACGGGACCACGATCCGGTCGACATAGCGGCCGGCGTCCTCCATCTGGCTCCCGCCGAACCCGCGGTTAACTACCGGCATACCCCGGAAGTCCTCTTCCAGGGTTTTCCAGGCCCGGATACTCGAGCTGCCGATAAACACTGTGGCCCCCGGCGGCGGGTACTGGACCCGGTCGGCCGCCTCGAAGGCGGCGATCTCCGGCTCCCAGCGGCCGGAGGGTGCGGCCGGGAGAAGCGCAGGCAGAAGAAGGGCGCAGACTAAAAGAATTTTCATCGGGATTTTCATGATCGAGCCGAGTTCCTGGTAAAAGATTATCGGCACGAAGAAGCTTTCAACCGGATCAATGCGCCGGCCCAAACAGCACTGCGTTGATAAACAGCCGGCTCACGCCATCGCAGAAAGCCCGGAAATTGGGGTCTTCCGTGAAGGCGACCACGTGGCCCCGGCCGAGTGAACGGTACATCAGGTAAGGCTTGAACGCCAATTGCTCCCGGCCGGGACCGCGCCAGGTGTGGCCGCTCACGATCAGGCGGTCGGCCGCCTCGAAATAGGCCACGTTGCGGCCCTGGTCGCGCTTCAGCGGGCTGTAGACCTGGGAGCCGAAAGCGAAGGCCACGGCGGTGCTGTCGTAGCCGGAGGACAGCCAGTGGTCGAGGTCGAGCCGGATGCGGGCCAGTCCGCCGGGCAGGCTCTGCGGGTCGCGCTTCTCCGCCTGGATCGCCTGGAAGAAGTCGGCGAAACTCTTGATCTGGGTTCCCGGCACCCGGTTGGTCTTTTCCTCCTTTTTTTCTTCCTTCTTCGGCTGCTCCTTTTCATCCAGGCGGTACTCGATACCTGCCTCGAGCAGCTTGACCTCGGGGTCCACCAGCCAGCGGGTGGCACCCTGGAGCGCTATCAGCGTGCCGCCGCGGCGCACCCAGTCGGTGATCCGCTCCACCGCCGGCTTGCCCATTTCCTGGCCGAAATTCCAGCCGCTGGGCAGTACCAGCACGTTGTAGCCCTCGATCTCGATCCGGCCCAGGTCCGCGGTTCGGACCGCGGTGACCGGCAGTCCGTACTGGCGTTCGAGCACGTAACGGGTGGCCCCAGCCGAATTGGAGCTGGTCGGCTCGTTCCAGGCCAGCAGCACTTTCGCCTCGGGAACGAACGACACGTTCGGACTGCCGAAATCGATCCCATCGCTCATCCAGCCGCTGCCGGTGGCGTAGAATTCTACTCCGTACAGCCGCTCGATTTCCGCGACAGTCTGGTGCAGGCCGGCCGGGTTATCCTTCACCGGCAGGATCAGGCTGCCGCGGCTGAATTTTTTCCCGCCTTGAGCGAAGGGAAGGTCGTTGGTATAGACTCTCACTTTGCGCCGCAGCAGGTCGGCCAGGGCGGCCAGGGAAGCGTCACTGGTGCCGTCCAGCACGTAGGCCAGGCCGGCCTCCTTGGCCATCGCCGGCGGCGCGGCCGGAGGCGCGGTCAGCTCTTCCAGCCCCGGCCCGGACAGGTTGTCGGCGCGGTAGCATTCGACGTTATACAGAACAGGCAGCGACCAGGCGGTGATGTCGTAGACCTGGTCGTCGAGGCCGGCGGCCAGGCGGCGCTCCTGTTCGGCGAGGTAGGCGGAGTCCATAGGCACTTCCGGCTCCAGGAGGTTAGCCAGCAGCCGGTAGGATTCCTGTCGGGCCGGCACCACCCAGGTTCCTTCCGGAAAGCTCATCTGGCTCACCAGCCGGCGGTCGGCGCCGGTGAGCGAGCGGACGGAGAAGGCCGAAGTGGCGCGCTGTACTTTCAGGCCCTGGTGAACCAGGATCCCCACCAGCTTGCGGCTGCGCGAGGGGTCCCGGCCGGGCGGGATGACGTAGGCCCGGCCGGCGGGGATAGTGGCCGGGGGCGTGCGGGTAACGGTGAAATCGGCCAGCAGCTTCTGGCGGCTGCGGCTGGCTAATTCGGCAGTGGCGAGGGAGGCCACGGCATGGTGGCGCACGGTTTCGGCAAAATTCATCACGGCTTCGTCCCGGCGCTGGACCGCCAGGCCCCGGCTGGAGGCCTGTTCGTAGGTCATGCCGATCGCGCCGTTGAGCGAAGGCCAGGTGCAGCCGTAGCCTGGATAGTAGGCATCGAAGCTTTCCCGCGAGTAATAGCGGAAGCCAAACTTGTCGAACCAGGCGGCGTTGTTGCGGCCGAACTCGCTGAACCAGGCCACCTGGCCGGGAGACAGCTCCCGGTTCACCGGCGGCGCGGTGGGCGGGAAATAGAAGGTGGCGTCCGATTCCATTTCGTGCAGGTCGAGGTAGACGTGGGGCCGCCATTCGAGAAAGGCCGCCACCTTGCCCCGGGTTTCCAGATGGTTCATCACGAACCAGTCGCGGTTGAGGTCGAACAGGTAGTGGTTGGTACGGCCGCCGGGCCAACTCTGGCTGCGTTCGGCGGCAAAGGGGTCGGCGTCCGGCCAGCGGCCTGTGGTTTGACGGAAGTAGTTGGCGAAACGGTCGTGGCCGTCGGGGTTCTGCAGGGGGTCGATCACCACGATACATTCCTGGAAAATCTTTTCCACCACCGGATCATTCCGGCTGGCCAGCAGATGATAGGCCAGCCAGAGCCCGGCCTCGGAACCGGAGGATTCGTCGCCGTGCACGGTGCAGGCGATCCAGACCACCGCCGGCAGGCTGTTTACCAGCTCGGCCTTTCGCGCTTCGCCCAGGTTCAGCGGCTGGGCCAGCTCCCGGAGCTGCGACTTGATCGGGTCGAGGTTCCCGAGCCGCGCCTCGCTGGCTATCACCAGGTAATAGAGCTTCCGGCCTTCCCAGGTTTCGCCGTAGCTGAACAGCCTGGCCCGGGGCGAGGATTCGGCCAGGGCGTGAAGGTAGCGCTCGCATTCGGCGTGGGTGGTGATCCCTTCGCCCCAGTCGCGGCCCACCGTCTGTCCGAGCGTGGGTATGGCCGGATCGTAGCTGGCTCCCGGCACGAAAGGTTCGTGGCTGCCGGCGCCGGTGTAGACGTGGGCGCCGGCCGGACCGGCCAACAGGAAAGTACAGGCGATCACTGCGAAGAAACTCTTCATTGTCTCGTCTCCCGCGATAGGTTTTCCCTACGACTGGCGGACGTCCCGGTAAGATTGCAGTCAGGAGTATTCGGTAATAGTTTATACTATTTGCCCGAGCGATGCCATAACAAGATTGGAGGACGGGAATCCATGAAGTTCTTCTTTCTGATTCAGGCGGTGGCGCTGGCGGCTGTCCTGGCAGGCTGCGGCGCGGGCCGAAAGACGGAAAGCGCGGAAAGTCCGGACAGCGTGTTTACCTATTTCGCCGAACAGTTCGCCGACCTGCGGGTGCTGCGCTACCAGGTGCCCGGCTTCGACCGGCTGACTCCCAGGCAGAAGGAGCTGGCTTACTACCTCTACGAAGCCGCCCTTGCCGGCCGCGACATAACCTGGGACCAGCACTACAAGCACAACCTCTGTATCCGCCGCACATTGGAAAACATCTACCTCACCTACGGCGGCGACCGCAAGGACCCCGGTTTCGAAAAGTTCGTGGTCTACCTCAAGCGGGTCTGGTTCTCCAGCGGCATCCATCACCATTATTCGACCATCAAATTCGATCCCGGCTTCCCGGCCGATTATTTCGCCGTCCTGGTCCGGGGTTCCAACCCGCAAGGCTTTCCGCTGGCCGGGGGGGAGACGGTCGAGGGCTTGATCGGTAAGCTGACGCCCGTCCTGTTCGATCCCAAGGTGGACGCCAAAAGAGTGAACCTGGCATCGGACGTGGACCTGGTGACCGCCAGCGCCAACAATTTCTACGAAGGAGTGAACCAGGCCGAGGTCGAGGCCTATTACGATAAAGCGATCGACAAGAACGATCCCCGGCCGGTGTCCTACGGGCTCAACTCCAAGCTGGTCAAGGAGAACGGCGTGGTGACTGAGCGGGTCTGGAAGGCCGGGGGGATGTACGGCGCGGCGATCGAGCGGATAGTCCAGTGGCTCGAAAAGGCCGCCTCCGTGGCGGAAAACGACCTTCAGCGCGCCGCCCTCGAAAAGCTCGTCGAATACTACCGCAGCGGCAACCTGCGCAATTTCGACGAGTACAACGTCCTCTGGGTCCAGGACACCTCTTCCACGCTCGACGTGATCAACGGCTTTATCGAAACCTACGGCGATCCGCTGGGCTTCCGGGCCACCTATGAATCCACCGTGGAGCTGAAGGACTTCGAGGCGACGCGGCGGATAGAGGCGATCGCCAGGCAGGCACAGTGGTTCGAGGACAACTCGCCGATCGCCCCGGAGCACAAAAAAACGAACGTCACGGGGATATCGGCCCGGGTGATCGAGGCCGTGGTGGAAGCCGGCGCGGTCAGCCCCTCCAGCCCGATCGGGATCAACCTGCCCAACGCCAACTGGATCAGGGCCGAACACGGGTCGAAGTCGGTCTCGATCGGCAACCTGGTGAAATCTTTCAACGAGGCGGACCGGGTGAGCGGTCAGCTCGAGGAGTTCACTTTGCGGCCGGAAGAGGTCGAGCTGGCCCGCAAATACGGCAACCTGGCGGACAACCTGCACACGGACATGCATGAAGTGATCGGCCACGCCTCGGGCAGGCTCGAGCCGGGCGTGCCCACCACCAAGGAGACGCTCAAGAACTACGCCGCCACTCTCGAGGAAGCCAGGGCCGACCTGGTGGCCCTCTACTACCTGCCCGACCCCAAGCTGGTCGAAATCGGCGTGGCGCCCGTTACCGATGTCGGCCGGGTGGGCTACGAGGATTACATCACCAATGGCCTGCTGCGTCAGCTCAAGCGGATCCAGCCCGGGGAGGACATCGAGGAAGCTCACATGCGCAACCGGCAGACCGTGGCCGCCTGGGTCTACGAAAAGGGTCGGCAGGACAACGTAATCGAAAAAGTGACGGCCAACGGGAAGACCTATTTCGTGATCAACGACTACGGCCGTCTGCGCCAGCTTTTCGGCCAATTATTGCGGGAAATCCAGCGGATCAAGAGCCAGGGCGACTACGAGGCGGGCCGGGCATTGGTGGAAACTTACGGGGTCAAGGTGGACCAGGGACTCCTGGCCGAGGTGCGCGAGCGCTACGCCCGGCTGGGGATCGCGCCCTATTCCGGCTTCATCAACCCCAGGCTGACCCCGGTCAGCGAGGGCGGGAAGATCGTAGACGTGAAGATTGAGTATCCGAAGGACTTTACCGAGCAGATGCTCTTCTACGCGAAAAACTATTCTTTCCTACCGACGTACAATTGAAAAGTGTGTGAGATCCTCAGTCGGGGCGGGCCGGCACGGTCATTGCGGACCGCCGCCGCCGGAGGGTGCTCGACGGATGTGATTCATGCAATGACCGTGCCGGCCCGCCCGGGCTCATGCCCCTCGCCCAGAACCTGGAGTTTGTCAGGTAACGTCAGGAATCATTTGAACAAGATCAGGAGTAAGGTTATAATTGAAATAGCGGAAAGCGACGGTGGAAAATAGACATCCTGCAATAAGGCAGGGGTTCTGATAAATTTCAAACCACTGACGCCCGGCCATGAACGGCAAGTGTCAAATTCGCTGTTATGCAGTTCTTTTTTTTCTGCTTAGCGGCCTGTCGTTACCGGCACGTACTGATGAAAACAAAGACGCGGCGGGATCTTCCGTTGCGTCTTTGTTCGTTCAGGCTCAGGAAGAAATCAGTGCCGGGGACACAGTAGCGGCCCTGGAGCTATTGAACCAGGTGCTGAAAAAAGACAAGAACCTCTGGGAAGCCCGCCTGGTTCGCGGGCGGCTGTACCTGGCCGGCGGGAAGATAAAAGCCGCAAGGGACGAATTCAACCGGGCCCTGTCTGCAAAATCCGTCGGTATCCGGAGCCGGGCGCATATCGGCCTGGGTGACCTCCTGCGCTGTCTGTCCAGGAAGAACCGGGAGGCGATCGCCGAGTACCGCCTGGCGATCCAGGTCGAGCCGGAGAACCTGGAGGCTTATCACAAGGCGGCCCAGGCAGCCCTGGCTATGGGGACCCTGGATGGCTACGCCACCGCTTCCGGATTACTGCTCGACCTCATGGGCCTTGACCCGATCTACGGGAGCGCCTACGAAACCTGGCGCGATACGATCCGCGACAAGGGACACGGCGAACTACTGAAGGCCGGCCGCAGCCTGGAAACTTATGCCGACCGCTACCCGGAGCACGCCTGCTGGCTGCTGGATGCGGCCGGCTACCGCTATCAGGCTTTCGAACCCGGTCCAGCCTTGGTGACTCTCGAAAAGCTGGAAGCGGCCGATCCGTCCTGCCGCCCCGCCGAACGCAATCTCCTGGCGGCCCGCTGCCTGCTCGACCTGGGCGATACGCTCGGCTTCGAATCACGCTACCGCCAGGCTATCGACAGCGCCGGAAAAGACGGTGATTTCAGGCGGCTTATCCTCGAGGCGGAGACTATTTTCACGCCCGATGAGGAGCAGGCTGTCCGGAAGCTGAAAACTCCTGAAGAGCTGGCGGCGTTCTTCCGCGTTTTCTGGCGCAACAAGGACCCGGACCCGGTTTCGTTCCACAACGAAAGGCTTATCGAGCATTACCGGCGCCTGCGCACTGCGGAAAAGCTCTACAAAGTCAGCACGCTCTATAACCTGAAACAGACCTCGGATAACTATCTCCGGTTGATGTCTATTCCTGAGCAGACTACTGTGGGTTTCAAGCCTGGGATGCCTAACCGGGATGGTGCGCTCTACGACTACGACCCGGTGCGGGTTTTCGGCGGGCGCAGTCCGGAACTTGGGCTGGACCACCGCGGGTTGGTTTACGTCAGGCACGGGCCGCCGAACTATGTCGATAAAGAAGTTATACATGAAAGGCGAGATGGTTTCGTGGATAGAAAGGATATGAATGCCGTTAACACAGAAGTCTGGGTCTACTGGCCTAATAAAATTTGGTTTAAAAAAGGTTTTGGATCACTTGATTATATGTTTTTTCAATCTTTATCGGAAGCTGCAGCGGACATCGAGCACGCCATGCATTCGCAGACTTTCGAAGATCATCTGCCAATTAAGGAACAGGATTTTTACAGCGCGGTTTTTCTGAGGCAAGACGGCCGGCTGGACCTGGAGTTCTACCAGTCGATTCCGGCCGAGGAATCGAAAGAGATGGAACCGCCCGCTGCGCTTCTGGCAGTTTACGACCGTTCGCTTGAGGAGCTGGCTCGGGACAGCGTGCAAACCATTAAAGTTCCATCCCTGGATGACAGTATCTGGGTTGCGGTGAACGACGTGCCGATGGAGCCGGGTAATTATTCCTTCGCGCTCAGCCTGCCCCTGCCGGATGTCAGGAACGTGGTCATGGGAAATCTCGCGGTAAATTCGCTCACGGGGAAAACTCTGGAGCTCAGCGGCATAATCCTGGGCAGCCAGCCGGAACCGGCCCGGCCGGTGCACCGGCGGATGGACGTGCCGCTTCTGCCCAGGCCCTCACGGAAGTTCTCGCTCAACGAGATAATTACCGTCTATTTCGAAATCTACGGCCTGGGTCCAGGCAAAGACGGCCGGCGGGCCTGCCGGGAGCTTATCACCGTCAGTATCGAAAAAGAAAAGAGATCGGCCTTGAACGCTGTTTTTTTTCAGGACAACAGGCGCTCCGGCAGCCTCACCCTCTCCTTCGAGCACCAGCCCGAGACGAATTCGGGAACGGTGCCCGGATATTTTACGATCGACACTTCGTTCCTGGTTCCAGGCAGCTACAGGTTGCTTATCCAGGTTGTGGATGATGCCGGAGGCAACAGACAACAAGCGGAGAGCATTTTCGAGCTGGAATAACGGTCCAGCCTGTAGTGCTCGAAATCACTGAAATCTGCAGAATAAATAAATCGGGCACGGCATGCCGTGCCCCTACAAAAACGACGCATAATCCTTTTAGCGAGGATCCGTCACTAAATCGACATTCCGTAATTTTATTTCCCTCACCCCTTCTCCGGCCCGGTTATCCCCCAGAAACGTTTCTGCAGCACACGCGCCTCGTACTCCAGGAACGCCTGACTTTCCGTGCAGTTGGCCACCGACCTGCGCATGGCCCGGGCGAATTTTTCCACCCTCGGATTCGACTCCGGCAACCCCTCGGCCATCATGTAATCCCGCACCAGCGCCTCCGCCTTACGCTCATCCGCCACCTGGTACATGCGGGTGAAATCGCGCACCGGGGTAAGATTTTTTATCAGGGCGTGGCCGGTGGGCTTGTCCTTCTGGTCGAACAGGCTCTTGTCGTAGGAACCGGGATTGGCGAACCGGATTTCGGGAGTGTCGATAAAGGCTTCCGTCACGCCCTTTTTGTCCAGGCTCCGGCAGGCGCAGGCCAAAAGGCTCATCGCCACGGCACGGCTGTCGGCCAGGAAGGGGCCGATAAAGTAGCGGATCCGCCCCGGGCGGGCGAACAGGTAGCCGGTGATTTCGCCGTTGTCGTCGCGGGCCAGGTAGGACTCTTCCCGGCTGTCCAGGTAGAGGGCGCGGATCACGTTGGCCCGTTCGAGCCAGCGGCCGCTGTCGTAACGGATCAATTGATCGAGGTCGGCTTCCTCGACCCGGGAAATCAGATTTTTATCGTACTTCGTCTTGCGGAATTCGGCCGGGGAAAACCAGCAGCGCCAGATACGGAAACTGTCCACGTAGCCCACCGCGCCGTAGACCGTGTTGCCCATAGGCGTGGCGTCCAGGCCGTTGATGACCTTGCCCTGATCGAGCGCGTAGAGCACGCAGTGCTGCATCATGGCGTTGGCTACCCCCTGCCTTCGCAGCTCCGGGTGCACCAGGATCATGCCGATCCAGGTATGGCGCTCGCCCAGGGGAGCCACCGAGGCGGTGGCGACCGGGATGTCGTAGCCGGGGCCGCTGAAACGGGCCACGAAGCTGCCCTGCGGGTCGAGGCCGACGATGCGCACGAGGTCCGGTTCGGTCTGGTTCCAGCCGGCCCGCATGGTAAGTAACAGCATGGTATCCAGGTGGTCGCCGATCGGCTCCAGGGAAAAGGAGTCGAGGTTGACCGCCTTGCGTTCGGGCAGGGCCACTTTCATTGATTCTGGAACCGTTATCCGCCACTGCCTGCCGCTGCGGAAGATTATTTCGACGGTCCGCTCGTTCCGGAAGCCATCGGCCCGGGGATTGTCGAAACGGAAGCAGCCGTAGAGCCGGTCGACATAGGGGTCCCGGCCCAGCTCGATCAGGTCGGTATCACGGGGATCGTTTTTCCGGATCAGTTCCAATCTGTTCTCCTGTTGAATGAAATCGGTAGTATCAGCCGGGATTATTCAGAAAAAATATTCTGTTCAGGTTATTGTAGGGGCGCACCCCCGTGTGCGCCCGCCCGCCATCGAGAAATTCCCATAAAGTGGGCGGACACAGGGGGCCGCCCCTACGGGGGTCTTTTGTGAAAAATCCGGGTTACGATGGTGAAAATATAAGGAAATAATCGGCGGATGGGAAGCCGGCAGGCAGTGCCGCTGGCCGGGAGAGAATCGGCCGGCGGGATTTGTTATTTACCAGATCATGTGGGGGCCGAGAGCGCGGAAAATCTGCCAGCCGCGGCTGGTTTTTTCCACGCCGATACAGGCCCCGGCGGTGAATTCGGGCAGGCTTTCACTCTCGGCGGGCCGGACCAGCGCTCTCAGCAAATTGTCCAGGTGAGGCAGGTGGCCGACCAGCAGGATGTCGCCCTCGGCGGAGTCGATCAATTCGAGTGCCTCCTCCGGCTGGTCGTTCGGCGCGAGCCCTGAGGTTTTTCTGACGCCGTTATTTGCCTCGATGCTTCCGGCAATTATCAGCGCAGTCTCCTCCGCGCGCAGCTTCCCGCTGTGGTAAATCGTGTCGACTTTGAGGTTCATGTTCCCCAGGGTCCGGGCCACGTGCTCGATATCCCGCCGGCCCTCGGCGGAGAGGGGGCGCGTAGGGTCCTCTTTTTCGGAGACGGCCGTGCCATGACGCACGAGGTAGACTCGCATCGCAAACTCCCGGGTTGGATGACAATCGGTTTTCATCTTTAAGATGCGGGACGGGCCGGCGGGCTGTCAATATTTTTATCCAGACGGTGTGGTTCGCCGCACCGCCGGGATTCGCTTGCCAAACCGGGCAGCGGAAGTAATATTGGAACCTTACCCGGACCATTCCCCCCGGTATTTCCGCCGTCGGTTAAACTTCGAAAAGGAGAAGTCGAGATGCTGCAGGCAGCCTTTCTGGTTCTATCGGGCCTCGCGGTTCTGGTTTCATGCACCGGCGGCGCCCAGCAGAAGCCCGGCCAGGGCTTCGAGGCGTGGGTTGCGCCGATCGAGGTCAGGATTTACCGCGGCGCGTTCACCCGCACGCCCGAGGCCCGGGAAATCCGGTTCGAAGCCCTGGCCGGCGAATTCGCCAGCAGCCAGGTGGTGGTGCGTTCAAAGCAGGACCTCGGGGCGCTCACCGGAACACTCACCGACCTCGCCGGCCCGGCGGGGAACTCTGTCCCCGCTGGCGCGGGCCGCGTGCGCTACGGCGGGTTCGTCCCGGTGGATGAAACCATGACCCTGACCGCCGATCCCCTGCTCGAAACTCCGGTCGATGTCCCGGCCAACCTGGCTCAGCCGGTCTGGATCACGGTCGCGGTTTCGCGGGACGCCCGGCCCGGCGAATACCGGGGTAAATTCAGCGTGGCCGGCCGCACAGGGGGCGGAGCAGATTTCGACGTGGTGCTGGAGGTGCTGCCGGCGGCTCTCGCCAAACCGACCGAATGGAGCTTTTACCTCAACATCTGGCAGGACCCCAGCGGAGTGGCGCGGGCCCATAAGGTGAAAGTCTGGAGCGAGGAGCATTGGCGGTTACTCGGCCACTACGCCGAAAACTTCGCGGCCCACGGCCTGAAGTCGATCATGACCAGTATCATACACGATCCGTGGAAGAGCCAGAGCGGGTACGAATTCGATACGATGGTCGAATGGAAATTCCCCGGCGAATTTCAAGCGGGCCAGGCCGGCCGGTTCACCTGGGACTTCACCAATTTTGACCGCTACGTCGAAATCATGACCGGGGCCGGTATCCGGGACAAGATCGACATGTACGCCCTGGTGATGGGTCCCGGCGGCACGCTGGATGCCAACATCCGCTACCTCGACACCACCACCGGCAGCTACCGCACCAGCCAGATGCAGGTGGGAGACGACAACTGGCGCGAAATGTGGAAGGCCTTTCTGCCCGAGCTCAAGAAGCACCTCAAGGAAAAGGGCTGGTTCGAGATCGCCATGCTCGGTTTCGATGAAAAGCCGGAGCGGATCATGAAGCTGATCTTCGACTTCATCATCGAGACCGACCCCGAGTTCAAGATCGTTTCCTCGGGCGGATACCCCGGCGATGAACGCAAGTGGGGCGATGAAATAGTCTTCCATATCGACGAGCTGCAGGACCGGGACCGCTGGCGGGAAATCGAGCCGCTGGTGAAGAGCATGCACGAGGACCCGGCTAAGTTTATCTCCTGGTACACGGCCTGCATGCCGCACTTTCCCAACACATTCGTCTTTTCACCGCTGCGCGAGTCGCGCCTGATAGGCTGGGTGACCTGGAAGTTCGGCTTCGACGGCTATACCCGCTGGGCGGTGAATGCCTTCCCCGAGGACGTCTGGAACCAGCCGCTTTTCAAGTGGCCCTCGGGAGACATGTTCTTCGTCTATCCCGGCCAGGACGGCCCGCTGGACAGCATGCGCTGGGAGCTGATGCGGCAGGGAATCCAGGACTACGAGGCGCTGCGGATCGCCTGGGAGATGGCGAAAGCCGCCGGCCGCGACGACCTGGTGGAAAAACTCCAAAAAGCCGTGCGCCAGGGGACTATTATCGATTCCTGCGGCTGGATCCCCTATTGCGGCCAGGCCCGGGCGACAGTCAACGAGGTGATCCGGGAGCTGGGCGGCAAAGCCTGACCCGGTTACGAACGGCTGGAAAGGCCGGCAAACCTCCAACCCTGCGGGGAGGCGGTCATGTTCAGGAAACTTTTGATGATTGGAGCAATGGCGCTCACTGGCCTGTCGTGTTCATCCGGCGGCGGCGGCCAGGCGAATATCGAGGCCTGGGTGGCGCCCATCGAGGTGCGGGTTTACCAAGGAGCTTTCAGCCGCGATCCGCAGAACCGGACTGTCGAAATCCAGGCGCTGGCTGAGGAAGTGGCCAGCGCCCAGGTGGTGGTGCGCAGCGACCGCGACATCCGGGCCCTGGCCGGCAGTCAGTCCGATCTGGCCGGCCCCGGCGGCGTCATTCCGGCGGCCGCGGCCCAGGTCCGCTACGGCGGGTTTATCCCGGTGGACGAGACGCAAACCATGACCGCCGATCCACTGCTCGAAGACCCGGCGGTGGACGTCCCGGCCAATCTGGCCCAGCCGGTCTGGCTGACTATCCACGTTCCGGCGGATGCCGCCGCCGGAGTTTATACCGGCCCGCTGAAAGTAAGCTCGGCCTCCGGCCAGGCCGCCGAATTTACTGTCCGTCTCGAAGTGCTGCCGGCCGTATTGCCGCCGCCGCACGAATGGCGCTTCCATCTTAACATTTGGCAGGACCCCACTCCAGTGGCCAAGGCCCACGAGGTGAAACTCTGGAGCGAGGAGCACTGGCGGATACTCGAGCGCTACGCCGCCAACTTCGCCGCCCACGGCATGAAAGCGGTCATGACCCACATCACTTACGACCCCTGGGACGGCGTGCGCGGCTGGGCCAGCGACAACATGGTGGAGTGGAAGTATCCGGGCGAATTCCGGTTCGGCGACGCCGGCCGGTTCGAATGGGACTTCACCGTGTTCGACCGCTACGTGGAGTTGATGCTGGCCGCCGGGGTGGACCGTTCGATCGACATGTACTCCCTGGTGATGGGCCCCGGCGGCACGCTGAAAGCCGACATCCGCTACCTGGACACGGCCGCCGGCGCTTACCGCAACATCCCGCTCACCGTGGGCGATCCCCTCTGGCGCGAAATCTGGAAAGCGTTCCTGCCCGAGCTGCGCCGGCACCTGAAAGAGAAAGGCTGGTTCGACAAGGCGATTCTCGGCTTCGATGAAAAACCCCAGGCGGTGATGCGGGAGATTTACGAGTTCATCAGCCGGGAGGCGCCGGACTTCCGGATCGCCTCCTCCGGCGGATACCCCGGCGACCAGGGAAAGTGGGCGAATGAATTGGTGATTCACATCGATGAGCTGCTGGACCCGGAGCGCTACGAGCAGTTGCAGCCGCTGATAAAGCAGATGTACGAGGCGGAAAACAGTTACGTTACTTTCTATACCGCCTGCATGCCGCATTACCCGAACACCTTCATTTTTTCCGGCCTGCGGGAAAGCCGGCTTCTGCCCTGGCTGGCTGCCAAATGGGGCCTGGACGGCTACATCCGCTGGGCGGTAAACCTCTATCCGGAAGACCCCTGGCACCAGCCTCTTTTCACCTGGCCCTCTGGCGACATGTTCTTCGTCTATCCCGGCAAGGACGGCCCGCTGGACAGCATGCGCTGGGAGCTGATGCGGCAGGGGATCCAGGACTACGAGGCGCTGCGGATGGCCAGGAATATGGCTAAAGCCGCCGGCCGCGACGACCTGTTGGAAAAACTCGAAAACGCGGTGCGGCGAGGCACGATTATCGATTCCTGCCGTTGGATACCGTACATCCAGGAATCCCGGGCGCTGGTCAACGAGGTGATCCGGGAGCTGGCGGCCTGATGCCGTCATTTGAATTAACCGGCCCCGGTTTGCCGTCTAATGCAGCGAAAGTGTCCCGGGAAGATTGTACCTGTTGCCTGACGGGCTTCCTGGGGTTAACTTACCGGCCCGGAAACTGACTCTCTGCAATCCTTGAACCGATGCGCGACCAGGAGTGACTGATGCAGTTTAAAGTAAAGCCATTGCAAATGAATCCCATTTTCAGAAAATCGGCTTTTGCCTTTATCGTGCTGGTTCTGTTCCCGGCGGCGATGTACGCCGCCCGGGACCTGCACAGCACCAATTCAACGGCCATTTCCCTGTACGATGAGGGCCTCAAGCTGGCCGAAAACGAAAAGTTCAACGAAGCCCTCGACAAGTTGCGCCAGGCCATCGCCGCCGACCCCAACTTCCTGGAAGCCCACCTGCGCTACATGGATGCATTCAAGAGCGTGGGCCGGGGGGAAGAAGTGGTGGATATGTATGGCAATCTGCTGAAAAAGAATCTCAATTCAGCGCTGTACCATTTCCTGTACGGCAGGACATTGACGGACATGAACGAAAAGCGGGCCGAATTCCGCAAGGCGCTCGAACTGGATTCCGGTTTTTACTACGCCCAGTATGGAATCGGCGGTACGTACATGATAGAAGGCCGGCTGGACGAGGCGATAATGGCGCTGAACCGGGCGCTTGATATGAAATCGGACATGGTCGATGCCATGGTCCTGCTGGGGACTGTCTACCTGGACAAGGGCATGCCGCTGCAGGCCCGGGACCTGCTTGAGAACGCCGCATCCAGGGATTCTTCCAACCCCGGCATCCTGCTCAGGCTGGGCCAGGCCTACAGCCAGCTCGAGCGTTACGAATCCGCGGAGAAAGCCTTCCGCAGGGCGCTGGCCATCGCCCCGGAGGAGCCGATGATCTATTATTACCTGGGGCTGGTGAGCGAAATGAGCGGGAAAAAGACGGAGGCGGTAAAGAACTACCAGCGCTTTGTCGAGCTGGCTCCCGATCACAAGTTCGTACCCTCGGTCAAGAAGACGCTGGAAAGGCTTAACCGCTGAAGCTCGGCGCCTGCCGGAAACGCTTACAGATCACGGCTGTAACGGCGGGCTCTGCCCGCTTTCTTTTTAGCTGGTCAGGATGTTCAGGAGGAACGATTTGCTGCGCCGCTGCCTTGGCTGTCTGGTCGGCTTGAGCGTGGTTTTTTCGCTCTGTCTGGGCCTTGTCTGGATTACCCGGGACTGGTGGCTGCAGGGAGCGGGAAACTGGCTGGTGGCGGACCAGCCGCCCGAAACCAGCGACGCCATCGTGGCGGTGAGCGGCGAGCAGAGCCGGCGGGAATGGGCGATCAAGCTTTATCGCCGGGGCTATGCCGGCCGGCTGGTCTTCAATGTCAGCGACACCACCTATTATTTCGGCCTGCCGGTCGATCCGGTCACCAGCATTGCCGATATGCTCCGCCGCCATGGCATCGCTCCCGACAGCGTGGTGCTGAATCCAGGCGTATCTTCCACCTGGGAGGATGCCCGGGCGACCCTGGCGACCGCCGATTCGCTGGGACTCCGATCGCTCCTGGTGGTCAGCTCTCCGTTCAACCTGCGCCGGGTGGTTATGACCTACCGCCGCGTGTTCGCTGGCCGGCCGGTTCAACTGGTGTTTTCGGCCGTTCCTCCACAGATGGAAAGGCTGAAGCTGGACCATTGGTGGACGCGGGAAGTCGAATTTCAGCTGGTCCTGATCGAATACCTCAAGATCGCTTTCTACGAGCTGAAATATTTTCATTGAAGCGCATTCGGCTTTAGATTAGAGAACACGTTTGGCGGGAAGGCAATAAGTATCGAAAAAAAACGGCTTAATTATCTGAACCGGAGATTGTAAAAACGGCTAAGGTGGAAGCAGGAATGAAATCGATCGCAACCGTCCTTTTTCTTGCGTTCGCGGAGAGCGTGTTCGGAGCCAATCCGGGGAACCCGGCTTCGGGAGTGAACATTCATCCGATCGACGTAACGTTGATCGTGGTGTTTATGGGCCTCATTATCTGGTTTGGCTCGAAGTTCTATCGCTGGGTCGGCTCCACGGAAGATTTCACCCTGGCCGGGCGCAACCTGCCTCCGTTTATCCTTGCCTCCACCATGGCGGCCACCAATATCAACCTTTACGGGACGATCAGCCAGTCCGGAACGGTTTACAGACATGGGATCTCGATCATCTGGCAAAGCTGGACCGGATGCATGGCCCTGGCCCTGGCGGGTCTATTTATCCTGCCGATTTTCAGGCGGCTGCGGATCGCCACCCTGCCGGAGTTTTTCGAGAGGAGGTACAGCCGGGGAGCCCGCGGTCTGCTGGGGTTTTTCGGCGTCATCCGTCTGGCCTTCTGGCTGGGAGTGATACTGAATACTTCGGTGCGGGCCTCGGAAATGATCGCCGGGCCGCAGATCGTCGCCACGTTGAATAATTTCGGTCAATCGCTCGGTCTGCCGGGAGGCTGGATAATTAATGGCAGCTATCTGTTTTGGGTAGTGCTTTATTCGGTGCTGGTGATCGTATACACGTTTTTAGGCGGCATGTGGTCGGTAGCGATTCTGGATGCATTCTGTTTCGTTTTTATTATGTTCGGAATCCTGATTATCTTTCCGCTTTCGATGAGAGCGGCGGGCTCATTTATGGAGCTGACGCAGACTTTGGCCCGGATCAGCCCGCAGCACGTAGATCTGATGCCGGCTTCGGGACTTTATAGCTGGAGTTTCGTTCTGGCGATATTTCTTCTGGGGATACAATGGGCCAGCACCGATCCCGGGCTGGTGCAGAAATCTTTCAGCAGCAGAGATACGAAAAGCCTGGCCAAAGGGCTGGTCCTGTGCGGTCTGATCACGGTCCCTTATACGCTGCTCGAGATTCTTCCATCTCTTTCCGCACGAGTTTTATACCCGGGACTTGCCCATCAGGATTATGCTTTTCCGACGCTGATGGTTAATTTGCTGCCGGTGGGATTGATGGGTACTGTCTGCGTGGGATTGCTCGCTTCCCAGATCTCGACCATAGATGCCAACCTCACCAGTGCCGCCACTATTTTTAACAATGACGTCTACCGGAACATCTTCAAGCGCAAGGCCACCAACCTGGAAACTCTCTGGTTCATTCGTCTGGTAACCGCGGCCATTGGTTTGCTGATGATACTATTTTCCTGCCTGATTCCATTCTTCGAAAACGCAGTCGAGGCTTATTTGACCGTCAGCAGCTTCATGGACATGCCGCTTTTTATCATTGCCGTTCTGATGGGTTTGCTCTGGCGCAGAGCGAACAGCCAGGGAGCCGTCTGGGGATATCTGGGAGGCGTATTAGCCGGAGCACTGGTAGTGTTTCCATTCAAATATTCCGCTTTCTTCGGTCTGGATCCGGCTTCCTGGATCGCAAGAAATTACATGCTGGCCGGTACCGTGGCGAGTGGTATAGCCGCTTTGATTATATGTATCCTGGTGAGTCTGGCTACCAGGGCTCCGGATCAGGAGAAAGTCCTTTCGGTGTGGGCCATGAAACATAACAGCCCCGAGGAAACCGCATCCGGTATTTCATACCATCTCTGGCCCAAATCCGCCTGGGGCAGGTTCTGGGCCTGGATTTTGTTTTTCGGCTGCGCGGTTTTTCTTACCGGTGTGTTCATGGGTGCGGCGGGTAATCCTGCGGCAGGCTGGACCTCGGTTGCCGGGATGGTGATTTTTTTCCTGGGCGGGCTGTTCCGGCTTGAATTCGATTGATTACGGAGTGGAAATTCAAGAGAATGAATAGAGCCGCCCAAGTATAATTAAAAAGGCAGGAGAACATGTCTAAAAGAAAAATTGCCGTGCTTGGCGGAGGGCATGGCGCCAGGACCGTCGCAGCGGACATGACGCTGGCGGGCCATGAAATCAGACTATTTGAATTTGACGAATTCCATGAAAATGTTGCTGAAATTTTCGAGCGAAGAGAAATAAGAATTGACGGCAAGTCTCGCAATGGCAACGCCAAACTTGCCCTTGCCACACACGATATCCGGGAAGCGATCGATCGTACGGACGCAATCCTGATAATTGTGCCTGCCCTTTATCATCGGAAATACGCGGAAACCCTGGCTCCTTGTCTTCGTGACAGCCAGCATGTAGCGCTGGTTCCCGGGACTTTGGGCAGTCTGGAGTTTATCGCGCGAGTGCGTGAATCAGGCTGCCGGGCGGATATTACTGTATCGGAACTGGATACTCTGCCGTATGCGACAAGGATCACCGGGCCCGGTTCGGTGCACGTTTACCATGCCCTGCCGATGTTCGGAGCGGGTGTGTTCCCAGCCCGGCGAAGCTCGGAAGTTCTCTCCATTCTACAGGACTTATACCCCCGTATCACAGGCTTTCGGGATGTACTGGAAGCCGGTCTGTCCAACTGTAACCCAGTGATCCACCCGCTTGGAGTGCTGATGAACGCGGGACGTATCGAGTACTCCAGGGGGGAGTTTTGGTATTATGAGGAGGGAATTACGCCGGCCACGGCCCGCGCCATGGAAAAACTGGACCGGGAAAGGCTGGAGATTGGCCGGAGGCTGGGTCTGGACTTGCCGGGCCAGGCCGAGGCTCTTCACGCTGTCGATTACGGGCCGATAGGAGACCTCTGGGAGACGCTGAAAGGCAGTAAGGGCTTGACTCCGATAAAAGGTCCGACCTCCCTGAAAAACCGGTATCTGACCGAAGACGTCCCGATTGGCCTGGTCTGCTGGTCTCAACTGGGAGAAATGCTCGGAGTGCCCACACCGCTGATGCGCGCCACCGTCGAAATCGGCATGGCGGTCTCCGGGGAGAATTACTGGGAAACAGGCCGTACCATCGAAAAGTGCGGTATTTCAAATATGAGTGCCGAAGAACTCTGCGGCTACGTTCAATCTGGCAAAAAGCTTTGAAAATTCATCCCCTTCTTTCATAAATTAAAGCAGGACGGAAGAAGGATTGTCCCCGGTCGTACACTCTTCGTTTGAATTATAAGCATTTACCAGGCCATGGCTGCCAAGGATTCAAAAAAAACGGCTACACAGGCTACCCGGCAAGAAGAACCGGGTCCGGTCCACCGGATCCCGCCGGGACTGGCCTCCCGCAGCGCGCTCACCGAGGAAACCCGGCCCGATCAGAAAGGCAGCTTCGGTTTCAGAGGCGGAGTGATCGCATTCGTCGACTGGGAAGGTAAGGTCTACGTCACCCCCGGCACCCGGCTCAAGCTCGAACTGCTCGAACAGGCCGGCTTCACCAAGCCCAAGCCGCCGATCGAAGTGCCTGGTTCGGACGGATCGGTCAAGAGCAAGCGCTGGCTGCGAAAGAACCTTCCCCCCAACGAGATACATCGCTCCGTGGAAGAAAACCAGCTCCCCAAGGTGGAGCCGAAAGTGTACGCCGGCATTATCCAGGCGAACCTGGAGGGCCTGCGCGATCTGCCCCGGGAATTTCTCGACCGTTGCGTGCCGGTCAGGGAAAAGCTTTACTTCTACGTGGGTCTCTGCGCCAGCTATCGCGGCATCCTTTCCTTCACGGACTGGAGCACCGACACCTGGATTACGCCCTTCTCCGAAAGGAAACGGAGAATTCTCGAGGACCACGGCTACAGCTACGTCGAGTCGATGATCCGGGTTCCCTATTCGCTGGAGAGCGAGGAGAACCAGCTATGGCTGGTCAAGCACATTCCGCCGTCCGAATGGGAGCTGACGGAGAAGGAAATCGAGGAGGAGCGGGCCGAGGAGTCGATGAAGAAGGCCCAGGAGAGGATCAAGAAGCTGGGCCTGAAAGAGCTTCCGGAAGACCTGCTTGCATGTTCGGCTAAATGCGAGGAGGAGTTTCCCGAGTACATCGGGATCACCGGGGCCCACAACGGTGTGCTCGCCTTCACCGACCCTCTCGGCCAGACCTTCGTCACCCCTGTCACCCGTGGCAAGGTGGATCAGCTCCGGTCGCTGGGTTACCAGTTCATGGGTTCCAGTATCAAGATCCCGCACTCGCTCAAGACCAGGGAAGACATCGAGTGGTTGCAGAGCCATATCGCCCGGGAGCATTGGGATACGGCTGCGGAAGTGGCCAGGGCCGAACAGCAGCATGAGACTCTGGAGCAGGCGGAAAAGCGCCAGCGGAGCCTGCATCTGGAAGACCTCCCCTCGACACTGCTCGAACACAGTATCAAGACCGACGCTCAGCAAAGCGGGTTCGTTGGCCAGTACTTCATCCGCGGTGAAATGCTCGGCTTCGTCGATCCGACCGGCGCGGTGTTCATCACCCCCCTGACCGGGAAAAAGATCTCCGTACTCAGGCAGGCCAACTACAAAGAGGCGCATACCGGTTTCAGGATGCCCCACTCGGGCGGGACCCAGCAGGACCTGGATTATATCGTACGCCACCTTTCCCAGGAAGAGCTTGACCAGAGCCGTCTGGAGCGTGAAGAGGAAACCAGAATCGCCAAGGAACGGATCAGGGAAAAAGTTCTTAAAAAGGTCAAGCTCAAACCGGTCCCGGCCGACCTTTTATCCAGATGCGCGAAGACCGACCAGCTGGACGTGGGGCAAATCGGTGTCTGCTGTTCCCGCGGCGGCGTGACCTGTTTCATCTACGAGGACGGTTATTACTACATAACTCCCACGGTTCCGTGGAAAGAGGAAACGCTGCGCAAGGCCGGCTACCACCAACCGGACCATCTCATCCGGGTCCCGTACGGTTCCAATACCAGAGAGGACCAGCTCTGGCTGCAGGAGAACCTCCCCGCCGGGGAACTCGAGCGCAGCCGGGAAGAAAACCAGACGCTGGAAGAGAAAAAATCGTCCGCTGAACTTAAAAAGCGCCTCCAGCAAATCGGCATCGATGAAAAGCTGCCCGAGCCGATCGCGGCCCGCGCCGCAGTCACCGATATGGTGAATATGGAGCAGGTCGGCCATTATATGACCCAGGGAAGCGTAATCACTTTCGTGGGGCCGGACGGCCGGGTGTGGGTCACGCCCGAAACCCCGGAGAAACTGGAGATGTTGAAGAGCGCCAATTACACGCACGCCACCAGACGCATTCCCGCGCCTCACGTGACTGATTTGCCGGAAGACCTGGCCTGGCTGGAGGCGAACCTGCCGGCCGGCGAGATCGAGCGCAGCCGCAAGGAACGGGAAAAGGTGGAGTCCGACAAGGAAGAACACCTGGCGCACGATATCGCTGACAGAAAGGGAATCAAGCCGCTGACTGAAGAGTTCACCGGGCGCTGCGCCCTCGCCGGCAAAGTCGCCTCCCAGCACGTAGGGATCTATTTCCACCGGGACGGGATGATGTTCGTGGTCGATTCCGGCCGGAACCTATATGTCACGCCGGTAACCCAGGCTAAGCACAAATATGTTATCGAAAAAGGCTACCATCAGCAGGACATAGCGCCGCCGGTTCCCTATGCCTCGGGCAGCGACAAGGACACTGCCTGGATACAGGACAATTTGCCCGAGAGTGAAATCGATCGCTCCGGCGAGGAAAACGAGAAGCTCCAGAAGTCGCGGTTGGATGAAAAGACCGTCAAAAATATGGAAAAGTACCAGCTCGAGCCGGTGCCGGAGGCAATTCTGAAACGCTCAGCCGACAGCGGCAGTACTGAACCGGAGAACATCGGCCGGCTGGGAGTCTACCGTGGCGTGTTCGCCTTCGTCCTGCCGAGCGAGCGGGTGATGATTTCCTGGTATACCCCGCAGAAGCAGGAGGCGCTGGAGGAATGCGGTTACAAAATGGAGGGCCGTCTACCGATCAAGGTCCCCTACGCCATGCCGGACTCGGCCCAGCGCAAGTGGCTGGTCGGACACTTGCCCAAGCCGGACCAGGAGGAAGAGATTTCGGTGGAAGAAAACGCCGAATAGGCCTCCACCGACGGCAAGAGAGTGACAGACTCTTTATTAATCGGTAAAGATTTCATATATTGACTTGATTATGATTATCAAACTATTGCCGGAACGGTCGCAGGTGATGCGTATTGCCGGGTTGGCTCTTTCGATTGCGCTGCTCGGCGCGGTGGCGGGTTGCAGTGTCATCCGGGACCTGCGCGACCGGATCCGGAGCCGCCGCGAACCGGCCGGCCAGGTGGTCCAGGCCCGTTCCGTACTCGATTCGGTCTGGCTCTCCGGCTCCCCGGTGGACACCGTCCGGCTTCAGCCCCTGCCGGCCGGGGCCGCCGCCGGGTCGGTGGAATTGCCGGAGCGCAGGCGTGCACCGGCGGCAATCGAGATCGCGGCGCCGGAAAAAGTGGCGGGCTACCGCGTGCAGCTCGCTTCCTCGCAGAGCCGCGAAGAACTCGCTGCGCTGCTGCGGAGGGTCGAGCGGGAGTTCGGCCTCACGCCGTACCTTGAGGGACAGGAGGGATTTTTCACCCTCAGAATCGGTGCTTTTCTCGACAGGCAGGATGCCGCCGCCGAACGTGAGCGCGCGGTGTCTTACGGCTACAAATACGCCTGGATCGTGCAGACCTACGTATCTCCGGGCGAAATCAAGCGGAAGGAGCAGTGATGCAGATAAAAGGCAAATTCTTCCATCTGGATGAAACCTGTCCCATCTTCAAGCACCTCAAGCCGGGTGAAGGCTGTTTTTTTAAAACTCTCTGCGATTCGATCTGCAAGCTCAAAGATGGAACCCAGGAATACAAGAAGATGAGGCAGGGTCTCGATTTCCGCGCCTTCCCGGACGCCTGGAAGAAAAAGGAGCTGGGCATTCTCACCGAGGTTGCCAAGTTGATCCGCAGCCTGGAGGAGAAGGGCAACTTCCTGGATGCGAAGAGGCTCAAAACCGCCTATGGTTTCGACGTGGCAAAACGCATGTCGACTCAACAGTCTTCCTGAACGATGCGCCAAGCGCTGCATTTCATTAAGCTTGAGCGGGGAGCCGTCGAATGCCGGCTCTGCCCTCACCATTGCCGGATTGCCCCCGGTAAACGGGGTATCTGCGGCGTCCGGGAGAACCGCGACGGCACGCTGGTCAGCCTGGTTTACGGCAAGCTGGCGGCCAGCCACGTCGACCCGGTCGAAAAAAAACCGCTGTTTCATTTCCTTCCCGGCACGCTGACCTATTCCGTGGCCACGGTCGGCTGCAACCTGGCCTGTCCCTTCTGCCAGAACCACGAACTGTCATTCGCGATGCGGAGCCACGCCGTACCTTACGGCTACGAGGCACCGGCTGAAAAAGTAGTCGCCGAGGCGGTGGCCTCCGGCTGCGAAAGCCTGACCTTCACCTATTCGGAGCCGACCATCTTCTTCGAGTACATGGTGGACATCGCCGCTCTCGCCCGTGAAAAGGGTCTGCTCACGGCCCTGGTGTCCAACGGCTTCATCGAGGCCGAACCCCGCAGGGAGCTGGCCGGCCTGATCGATGCGGCCAACATCGACCTCAAGGCGTTCAGTGAAACCACCTACCGCGACGTGCTCCAAGGAAAGCTCGGGCCCGTGCTCGAAACAATCTCCTCCCTGCTGGCAGAGGGAGTCTGGACCGAAGTGACCACCCTGGTGGTGCCGGAGATGAACGATTCGGCCGAGGAGCTGAAGAAAATCGCCTCCTTCCTCGCTTCGGTCTCTCCCGATCTGCCCTGGCACGTGAGCCGGTTTTTCCCGCGCAACCGCTGGACCGACGCCAGCCCCACTCCGGAGGAATCCCTGCGCCGGGCGGTGGAGGCCGGGCGCCGGGCGGGACTGCACTACGTCTACGCCGGCAACGTCCCGGGCGACCCCACCGAAAGCACCTTCTGCCCCGGGTGCGGCAAGAAAGTGATCGAGCGTGTCGGCTACGACATCAGCCAGATGAATCTGGGCCCGGCCGGCCGCTGCCCCTCCTGCAATACCCTGGTGGCCGGGATTTTCGATTCGAGGGCCGACCGATGAGCCAGTTCCGGGTATGTGAAACGTTCGTCTCGATTGCCGGAGAATCGGGCTGGCAGGGGCTGGTCAGTACCTTCATCCGTTTCAGCGGCTGCGACGTCGACTGCCAATGGTGCGATACGGCCTACGCCCGCGCGGAAGAGGGAACGCCGGTGAGCCTGGAGGAGCTGATGTCGATCTGCCGTACTTACGGGGTGAGGCGGGTGGTGCTGACCGGCGGCGAGCCGCTCCTGCAGGAAGCCCTGCCCGATTTCTGCCGGGCGCTCCTGGAGGAAGGATTCGACGTACAGGTGGAGACCAGCGGCACTCGCCTGGCCGACAAGCTCGACTCCCGGGTGATGAAAGTGATGGACATCAAGCCGCCGAGCGCCAAGGCGGAAAAGGGCTTCCACTGGGGCAACCTCGACCTGCTGAGCAAACGCGATGAAATCAAGTTCCTGGTGGCCGACCGGAACGACTATGAATGGGCCCAGTCGATCATGCGCAAGTGCAAGCTTGAGAGCCGCTGCCGAGTGCTTTTCTCCGCGGTGAACGGGAGCCTCGAACCCTCACTCCTGGCCGACTGGATGGTCAAGGACGGTCTGACCGCACGGCTGCAGATCCAGCTTCACAAGGTACTCTGGCCGGGAGAAACTCGCGGCCGCTGAGTAACTCATTATATATCAATAAGTTAGACAAATACTCCCGCCTTCCCGCCTTCGGACGGCATTATTGCCTGCTCAGGCCGCCCATTTAAAGAAAATCGAAGTTCAGACCTTATCTTCTCGCCGCGCCGGAACGTTTCTGCTCGATTTTGCACGTAATGCATGCAATGTATGGCACGAAGCCCCGATCGTGTAATGGAAAGCTCTGGACGAAGCCCGTAAATCGTTTCTGAGCGATTTTTCACGGCGAGGGGAAAGAGGCCGGTGTAAATCAGAAATGACCGTATTGAGGCTGGAATTCATTCCCCGGAGGGAGTGGAGGCTTGCCTGAGCCGCCCCAGTTCGATCATCAGAGCGGTGATGTCACCGGGCCGCAGGCCTGGGATGCGGGAAGCCTGGCCCAGCGTGGCGGGGCGGTGACGGGCCAGGCGCTCGCGGCTTTCGGTGGAAAGCCCGGTGAACTTCGAATAGTCCACTCCGGCGGGGATCTTGACCTTTTCCGAACGGACTGCCTCCACCACCCGGGCCCGCTCGCGCTCCATGTAACCGGCGTACTTGACTTCCATCTCCACCTGGGCGACCACCTCCGCGCTCAGCCCCGCGAACTCTCCCCCCAGAAACTCGAAAAACTCCCCGATCTTCACTTCCGGACGCCGGAGGATTTTTTCCAGGGTCAGGCCGGAATCGGTACGGGCGCTGCCGATCCTGTCCAGGAACGGGTTGATCCGTTCGGGCCCGACCCGGACCTTGTGCAGCGTTTCGATCGACCTGGCGATCCGCTCCCTTTTTTCCTCCACTCGCTGAAACAGCTCGGTTGGGAGAAGGCCAGCTTGGTGGGCCAGGGGGCTGAGCCTGAGGTCGGCGTTGTCCTGGCGCAGGCTGAGACGGAATTCGGCGCGGGAGCTGAAAAGGCGGTAGGGTTCATCCACGCCGCCGGTGACGATGTCGTCGATCAGCACTCCCAGGTAACTGGCGCTACGCTCGAAAGTGACTTCCTCCTGGTCCCGGACAAAGCGGGCGGCGTTGAGCCCGGCGGCCAGACCCTGGCCGGCCGCTTCCTCGTAGCCCGAGGTGCCGTTGACCTGGCCGGCGAGGAAGAGTCCGGCCACGCGGCGCGACTGAAGCCCCAGGGTCAGCTCGCGCGGATCGTAGCAGTCGTATTCGATGGCGTAGCCCGGCTTGAGGATTTCGCAGCGGCCCAGACCCTCAACGCTCTGCACCAGCTCCACCTGGATTTCAAAAGGCAGGCTGTTGGAAAGCCCGTTGAGGTACATCTCCCGGGTGTCGAGGCCCTCGGGCTCCAGGAACAGATGCTGGATGGTCCGGTCGGGGAACTTGACGAACTTGTCCTCGATGGACGGGCAGTAGCGCGGCCCGGTACCCTTGACGTAGCCGCCGTAGAGGCTGGAGCGGCCGAGGTTATCGAGGACGAGCCGGCGGGTGAGAAGGGTGGTGCGGGTCTGCCAGCAGCTTTTCTGCGGCAGGGGAGTACAGGGGTAAAAATAAGAAAAGCGGTAGTCTGTGCCTTCACCGGGTTGTTCGGCCAGCGCGGAATAGTCCACAGTGCGGCCGTCGATACGCGGCGGGGTGCCGGTCTTGAAACGGAGGACCGGCAGTCCCAGGGACTTCAGGCAATTGGCCAGGGCCACGCTGGCGGCATCTCCCGCCCGGCCGGCCGAAAGCTCCTTATCGCCCACACGGATCAGGCCCGCCAGGAAGGTGCCGGCCGCCAGCACTACCGCCCGCACCGCGAAAGGTCCGCCGCGGTCCAGGTGCACGGCGCGTACCCTTCCAGCATGGACTTCGATCCCGAGGGCATTGGCGCGGTGGACGGTGACGTTCGGCAGGCCCTCGACCAGGGAGCGCATCGCCTGGACGTAGAGCCTGCGGTCGGACTGGGAGCGGGGGGAACGGACTGCCGGGCCCTTGCTGGTATTGAGCAGGCGGAACTGGATCGAGGCGGAGTCGGTGGCGCGCGCCATCAGCCCGCCCAGGGCGTCGATTTCGCGGACAAGCTGGCCTTTGGCCACTCCGCCGATGGCGGGGTTACAGGACATCTGGCCGATAGTCTCTGGCCGGCTGGTGACGAGCACGACCTTTTCACCCAGCTCGGCGGCCGCCCGGGCCGCCTCGCAGCCGGCATGACCGGCCCCGATCACAGCCACTGTAAACTTGTCTTCGGTCATGTTTCACGTGAAACAATTCGAGCGTATCGGCGCCGGAGACTCCCCCGGTGTTTCACGTGAAACACCAGGTGCGGCCGGTGGCGCTATTTGCCGATACAGAACCGGCTGAATATGCTGTCCAGCACGTCCGAACTGGTGATGGCGCCGGTTATTTCGCCGAGCCGGTCGCAGGCCGAACCGACTTCGGCCGAGATAAATTCCGGCAGGCTTTCCCGGCCGGCTCGCTCCAGGCAGGCCAGGGCTTCTTCCAGCAGCCCTTTCTGGCGCAAGCTGGTAAGCCGAGGTCCCGTCGCGGGGCGATCCGCATCCTCCCCCCCGGCCAGCACCGTCCGGACGATCTTTTCCCGCAGCTTCCCGAAACCCAGGCCGGTCCGGGCCGAAAGGGCCAGATAGCCTTCCGGAAGCTTGTCTTCCGTGCCCAGCAAGTCGACTTTGTTGACCGCCCGGATGACTTGCTTGTGACTGAAACGGTTGAGGAACTCCCGTTCGGCCTTGGCGAAATCCGCCCCCGCCTCGTGGACGAACACCACCAGGTCGGCCTGGTCGATGAAGCGCCGGCTGTACTCCACCCCCATTTTTTCCACCCGGCCCGCTTTCTTGCGCAGGCCGGCGGTGTCCACCAGCCGCACCAGCACCCCGTCCAGCATGGTTTCGGTCTCCACGGCGTCGCGGGTGGTCCCGGCCGTGGCGGCGACTATGGAGCGCTGCCGGCCCAGGAGCCGGTTGAAGATCGACGATTTGCCCACGTTGGGCGCTCCGGCGATGACGGTCAGCAGGCCGCGGCCGAGGATCAGGCTCTGTTCGGCGCCCTCGAGCAGCTTGCGGACCAGGCCGGCCGCCTCCTCTATCCGGCTCCCGGTTCGCCCGGCCAGGCCCTCGGCCTGTTCCTCATCCGGGAAGTCGATGGAATATTCGATTTCGGCTTTCAGCTCCAGGAGAGTGACCCTGAGGCGGGTGATCGCTTGGCCGAGGTCGCCGCGGAGCGCGCTGAGAGCGATTCTGCGGCCGGAATCGCTGCGGGCGTGGACGAGGCCGTCCACCGCTTCCGCCTGGGCCAGGTCGATCCGGCCGTTGAGGAAGGCCCGGCGGGTGAATTCCCCGGCCCGGGCGGTTCTGGCTCCAGCCGCTGCCGCGGCCTCGCAGACCGCCGCCGGCACGGCCAGTCCGCCGTGGCACTGCAGCTCCACCACGTCCTCGCCGGTAAAGCTCTCCGGCTCCCGGTACTTGACCACCAGGGCCCGGTCGATCTGGTCGCCGGTGAGCGGGTGGACGATGGCGAACAGGGAGTTTTTCCGCGGTTCGAGCTTGTCGAACCTTCCGGCCGCGGCCACCATCCGGCGTACTATGGCCCAGGAATCGGGCCCGCTGATCCTGACGATCGCCACGGCTCCGATCCCGGCCGGAGTGGAAACCGCGGCAATAGTGTCCATTTTTCCGGCCGGTCCAGCACTCTCGCCCCGTCCCGTCCCTTTCGCCCTTAGATCCTCATTTTCTCGCAATTTTCATCATCCATCGGTTGCACGTCCAGTACGCGGCCGCCGCCCTCCGGCGTCATCGCCTCGACTTTGACTCGCTCCAGGTGCTTGCCGTCGCTGTAGCGGGCGGTGATTCTGGCCGCGGCCTCGATTTCGCGGTCGTCGGGGGAGCCTTCGAGCAGGGTGAGGGGGCCGACGATTTCCGTGCAGTTGAGGCTGATCCTGCCGCCGGTGGAGCTTTTCAGGAACAGGTTTTCGGCTTCGTTGCGGCCCACTATCGCCTTGGCTTTCGGGCTCACCCGGAAATGGCGGCCCACCTTGAGCAGCAGCACCTGGTCGGTCGAGAGGGTCTTTTTGCCCGAATACTCGAACAGGTCCTGCATCCGGCGGGCATAGTTCTGGTCGGTGAGGAAGCAGCAGCCGCCGGCGGGCTGGGGGTAGTCGGCCAGACCGATCTCTTGCGCCAGGGCCATCTGCGGCTTGCGGCTGCGGCCTTTGAAGTCGTAGAGTTTCCCGCGGTCGATCCAGCCCTCGGTTTCCGCCAGGGTGGGCTCCAGCAGCCTGGCCGACAGCGGCCTCAGGATCAGGCCCCGGCAGCCGCTCTGGGTTTCGATCAGGCGCAGGGTGTTCCGCATCTGGCTCATCGGCCGCTGGCCCACCACTTCGCCGGTGATGATGAACCTGGCTCCGGTCCGGGTCATGAACTCCCGGGTTTTTTTCTGCATGAAAATCCGGCAGTCGATGCAGGGGTTGATGGCCGAGCCGTAGCCGTAGCGGGGCGCGGTAAGGATCTGCATGTATTCGCTGGAGATGTCGATTATCTCCACCGGGATCCGCCAGCGGGCCCCGGCCTGGAGCGCCTCGTTGCGCACGGCTTTGGGGTCGATATCGGCGCCCAGGCCCACCATTTTCCGGCGGTGGTCGGTAAGGCAGAAGCCGGTATTGTAGTTGACCCCGATCACCTCGATCCCCTGGTCGGCGACTATCTTGACCGCGAGTGAGCTGTCCAGGCCTCCGGAGAGCATCGCCACGGCTTTTATCTTCTCATTGCCTGCCATCTATCTCGAACTCCTTCCTCAAGCCTTCCACCAGCACGAACCTGCCGAGCGTCACGACCTCGACTCCCGGCGGGAAGCTCCTGACGAAAAGCGGGTTTTCGCACATTCCACCCGACAGGTAGAATTTCCGCGGCCCCCCGATGAAACGAAAGGCATTGGTCGCCAGGCCGCGGGTAAAGCCGGCGAGAGCTTCCTCGGGACTGCCGCCTTCGGCTATTTTTTCGAACAACTGCTCCATGCCCAGCACGCCGCAGGTGATTCCCATCACGTTTTTCGACGGTTCGACTGCGGCCGGGTCGATGGCAAAGTAATCGGTGATCAGCTCCAGGGTAAAGCCGGTCATCGCCCCGCACTTGGCCGACCAGTTCATTTCCGCCAGCCGGCCGCCGGCAAAGCGCACGTACTTGACGTCCCTGGAGCCGACGTCGAGCACCGTGTATTCAGCGTCCCGCACCAGCTCCAGCGCCCCGTTGCCCAGGGCAATCAGCTCGTTCACCGAACGCCTGGCCCGGCCGGTGACGTTGTGCCCCGTGGCCAGCTCGGCGGCGAATCCGTGCAAGTCTTTGGTTTTGACGATCGATTTCCGCCCGGAGTCGCTGTCGAAAATCTTGGTCCAGGACGTGCCGAAATCCGCTATCAGCGCCAAAGTGGTTCTCCTACTGTGTTCCATGACGGCCAAATAACGGGCAGGGAACAATTTATAGATATGGGAATAATTTGTAAAATTTTTCTTTTTCCCGGTGCCGTACCTGGCATGCCGCTTGCGTGTTCAATAAATGGGTCTGACTATTTGCCAGGGCGCCTTTTTGGTGTATCTTATAGAAAGAGGCGCACAGATTCCACACTTCCGAAACCAGTGCCGGCACATCGAACGCCATGACATACCGGAGAAAACCTCTTTTTCTGTACGTACTGCTCTGTCTGTTGCTCGCGGCGGCGCCGCTGCGTCCTGCCGAGGATGAGGCGGAAGACAACGACAGCTATTTTACCATCCAGATGGGCAGTACGCTCTGGGAAACCCTGATCGACAACGGGGTCAACCCCACCACCTGGAGGGATGTATTCGAGTTCAACCGCGATAATAACCCGGCGTTCAGGCGGATTGTCAACGCCAACCGGATTCCGCGGGGCACGATGATATACATTCCGCTCGAAAGCGGCCCGAAACCCCAGGCGGCCCAGCCTTCCGCAGCTCCGTCCCGGACGACCGCAGTCGATACGGTCCGGCTGCTGGACAACGTCCCTTTCCTCAAAATCACCTCCGGCAGCCGGGTGCAAATCAACGACGTAATCCGGCAGTACTGCGTCCCGGCCAGGATCACCGGCGCGCGGGAACGCGCCAACCTGCTGCGGAGCCTGCGCGCAGACATCCGCGACCTCTATCGCCTGGCCGGCCTGGAGTTCGGCAACCGGGACAGGACTTTTTACATACCAGTCCACTATACCGCAGACCAGTATGCCGCCTTAGAAAAGAGGCTTTCCGCCCTCTACGGCTCGCCGGATAATTTCATCCGCCGGGACAGCTTGCTCGCCGGCTCCCCGACCGATATCCTTCACGTGGCCCGCCGTGGCGAAAGTTACCGGTCCCTGGCCGAAACTTACCTCGGCTCCACCGCCCGCTTCCCCGATACCTACGTGCTGAAAAAGTCCCGGCCGGACCACCTGCGCTACATGGCGCAGCAGATTCGCCACTACAATCTCAACCAGGAATTGCTGCCGGGCAAGACATACCTGGTCCCGGGCTACCTGTACGATAGCAGCTATTACGAGTACAATCCGCCGGTTCACCTTACCCGGCACACCAAGGATTTTCTCTTTTACGACAACGGCCTTCAAATCTCTCTGGAAAGTCACATCACCCGCAGCAAGACTTACTGGAAAAGCCGTCAGCAGTACCTGCCGCCGCTGGGGCGCGAGCTGGCCGACGGCAGCCCGGCCTATCCGGACATGATCGTCTGGCACCGCACCGGCCTGGAGCCGGAAATTGAAAAGGTGCTGCGGGAAAAGGGCCGCACTCAGTTCAGCCTGCGCTACATCTTCCGCATGGCCGTCACGAATTATTACATCGACGAGCGGGGCAACTGCTTCCTGATAGTCGATCCGGACAAGAATCCGCGCGATCATGCCGGCAGCCCGGCAGCCTTCCGCTGTTTCTGGAACGGGGAAGGCCGGGTCTCCGACGTCTCGGTGGGGATCGAGATCGAGGCCGGTTTTCAGAGCGTGCTGACCCAGGCGCAGCTGGAGACCGCCCGCAAGCTGCAGCAGGTGATCCGCAGCCTGTACGTCATCCCCGCCGATCGTGTCCTCGACCACCGCAAGGTGGCCAGCCGCCGCGGCCCCGGGCTCAGGCTGCTTCGCGGCCGCAAGGCGGACGGCCTCACCCCCGGCGACCGGATCGCCATCGGCATTCCCGTGGTGCTCGACCCGGACGTCCTGCGGGGAGTCGCCGATCCCAACCTCAACGAAATCCAGCAGCGCCGCGCCGACAGCAACGATTACTGGCACCTGACGGATGTCGATCCCGACCTGGAAGAATCGGCGCGGGCGGCGGGCTGGCATCAGAACGACGGCCGCTGGTACAGCCCGGCCGATTCCGGCGGCGACCTGCCTGTAGTCCAACCCTCCTCGGACTGACCTATCGGCTGGAATCCTCAAATTTGTATACCTTCTGAACTTAGGCCGTCTATCATACACCCCGCCCGGGAGGGCGCAGCCCCCATAATACAGGGTGAGCAGGCCGCACTCCTGCAGGAGGAAGTCCCTTGCGATAAGGAGCGCAGGGGCGGACCCCTGTGTCCGCCCGTAGGAAGGGAACAGTCGATTTTTCACAATTGGTAAACCGGCTGATACCTCGCGGCTTGTCGTGAGATAGTTCATTATTAATGAGTATCATTATCAATCAATAAAAAAGACATTTTGATTGTACTTCCCGGCCGAGTTTGTTAACATTTTTCTCAAATAAGCGTTTTTACAAGAACATAAATGCATTGTTCATTCAACTCTATCGTTTTCCGGCTGCCTGGCGCCGACAATCCATGCACTCCCCGCGCTCATGGCCGAGCGCCGGGGATATCTTTCCTTGTAACTAAATGGGGATTTTAGTCCTTTAATCCAGGAGGAACGTATGGAGAAGGTCAAGAAGGGGAGTAAAACCGCACACAACCTGCTGGCCTCTTTCGCCGGGGAATCCCAGGCGCGTAACCGTTACACCATGTACGCCTCCGTGGCCCGGGAGGAGGGTTTCAAGCAGATCGAGGCGCTCTTCCTCGAAACCGCCGAACACGAAAGGGTGCACGCCAAGCGTTTCTTCCGCTTCCTCCCCGGCGGGATGGCTGAAATAAAAGCCTGCTACCCCACCGATATCGGCACTACCGCGGATAATCTACGGTCTGCCGCCGAGGGCGAGCACGAAGAGCACGTCATGCTCTACCCCACCGCCGCCGATGTCGCCCAAAAGGAAGGTTACCAGGAGGTGGCCAAGCAGTTCCGTGAAGTGGCCAAGGTGGAGGCCGAACACGAAAAGCGCTACCTCAAGCTGCTGCATAACGTGGAAAAAGGCCTCGTCTTCAAGCGCAAGGGCAAGGTCTTCTGGAAATGCCGGGAATGCGGCCGTATCGTGGAGGCCACCAAGGCGCCGCTGCGCTGTCCCGCCTGCGACCATCCGCAGAGCTATTTCGAGTTGTTCGTCGAAGCCTACTGAACTATTTTTCAGCACTGCGTACGACCCCCGGCGGCCCTCTGGGCTTCCGGGGTTTTATTTTTCCGCCCGGCCGCGGCCGATCCGTGAAATTTGATTTTATTCCCTTTTGCCGCTAAAATAGCTTTGTGCATCCCGAACGGACTAACCGCCGAGCAGCCGATCATGGACAAATTCGCCCGGATCAGAGAGCTTTTCCCGGTCACGAGGGAAAAAGTTTATCTGAACAATGCCGCAGTTTCCCCGGTCCCGCCCTTTATCGGGCGTGAGGCGGCGCTGATTTACGAAGGCTACGCCCTGGCCGGGGGCGACCGGGAGGGCGAATGGCTGAAGCGGGTGGAAGAGGTCCGCGGCAGGGTGGCGCAGCTTGTGGGAGCGGACAGCCGTGAAATCTGTTTCGTCAAGAATACAACAGAGGGCATGGTGCTGGCCGCCCGGGGTATCCGCTGGCGGGAGGGGGACAGCGTGGTGAGCCTGCGTGGCGAGTTCCCGGCGGTCACCGTGCCGCTGAACCTGCTCGCCGGTCTGGGCGTCGAGCTCCGGCTGGTGAGTCCCGAGCCGGACAACAGTTTCGACGTCCAGCGGGTGGCCGAGGCAATGGATGGTTCGACCCGGATGGTCATGGTCAGTTTCATCGAATTCCACACCGGCGCCCGCAACGACCTGGCTGCCCTGGGCGAGGTCTGCCGGGAGCGGGAGGTGTTTTTCGCAGTGGACGGAGTTCAGGGGGTGGGCGCCCTCCAGACCGCAGTGCGCGACTGGAAGGTGGACCTTTTGAGCGCGGGCGGGCACAAGTGGCTCCTGGCCGGCGAAGGCGTGGGCTTCTGCTACGTTCGCCGCGAGTGCCTCGACCGGCTCGAACCTGTCACCGCCGGCTGGCTGAGCGTGGAGGACCCGGTCGAGTTCCTGCGGCTGGACCTCGAGGAAGCTCCGTTCGACAAGCCCCTGCGCGCCGATGCGCGGCGCTACGAGGGCGGCACACTGAACATCGCCGGCATCCACTGCCTGGGCCGCAGCGTGGAAACCATGCTCGAACTTGGTGTGAACGACATCGAAACCAGGATCCTCATGCTGGGCGCCAGACTGGTGGAGGGCCTGCGGGCCAAAGGCTACCGGGTCCTCAGTCCCCAGGGCCGGGGCCACAGAAGCGGGATCACCTGTTTCCGCCCGGAAAGGGGAGACGCCCGGAAGCTCCTGGTCGACCTGCGCCGGAGGGGTTTCAGCCTGGGCTTCCCCTGCGGGTCGCTGCGCGCCTCGCCCCATTATTACAACAACGAAGAGGATATCGACCGGCTGCTGGAAGCCTTACCGTAACTACTTGATGGTGAAAAAGATGCAGCAAGGTAAACTTTTTATCCTCGCGGCGGTTCTCTGCCTGCCGTCCTTATCTTCCGCCCAGGTGGATACCCTGGCCGGTCCCTGGCCGGTGGGCCTGGCCGACCTGCTGGTGGACTACCTGCCGGCCAATGAGACGAGCGGCGGGCCGGTGGTGAAGACCGTTATCACCACGCCGGAGGGTTGGTGGCGCAAACGGCCGTCTGTGGAGCGCCGGGCCCGCACGCTCCTGGGAGAGACGCCCCCGCTCACCGGTGAACTCGACCCCCGGATAACCGGCGAAGTACGGTGCGAAGGCTACCGGGAACTGGCGGTGAGTTTCAACAGCGGCAGCGGGGACGAGATCTTCGGCTGGCTGCTGGTTCCGGACGGTGCGGCCGCCGGTTCGCCTGCGCCGGCGATCCTTGCCCTGCATTCCACGATCGAGGCGGGGGCGAAAGTGACGGTGGGGATCGAACGGGCGAGACCGAACCGCGATTACGGGCAGGAGCTCGCCCGCCGGGGCTACGTAGTGCTCGCAATCGACGAGATCACCGCCGGCCGAAGAGTTTACGGCCAGGACTATTTCGACACCGGCGAGTTCGACCGGCGCTTCCCCCGCTGGTCGGCGATGGGCAAGATGCTCCACGACCATCGGCGAGCTCTCGACTTCCTGGCCACACTGGCCGAGGTGGATACGAGCCGGATCGGGGTGATCGGCCATTCGCTGGGCGGCTACAACGCCTATTTCCACCAGGCATTCGACACCCGGGTCAAGGCGGCGGTCTCTTCCTGCGGCTTTGTCGCCGTGGGCGGTTCGGACAGCCCCTTCCGCTTCGCCCGGGCCAGTTGGTTCGTCCATTTCCCGGCCTTGCGCGATTACCTGCGCTCCGGGATCGTGCCCTGCGACATGCACGAAGTGCTGTCTCTCTGTGCGCCCCGGCCTTTTTTCAACTATTCGGCCCGTCAGGACCACATTTTCCCTGACTTCTGGGCCGTGTCAGCGCCGCTGGAGCAGGTAGCCCGGCTCTACGAAATCCTGGGCGCCGGGGACAGGTTCGTGCGGGTTTACCGCGACGGCGACCACGACTTTCCGCCGGAAGTCAGACAGCAGGCCTACGAGTTTCTCGACTGCTGGCTGAAAAAATAAAAAACGATACAAGCTGGCTCACATATCACTTATCGCTGGAGGTTCAGATGGATGATAACCGGGACAAAGCGGCCCAGACAGGGCGCAAGCTGACCCGCCGGGACTTTATCGGCAGGACCGCCGCGGCAGCCGCAGGCGCTGCGGTGCTGGCCACGACCGCCAGAAGCTACAGCCGGATCGTGGGCGCCAATGACCGGATCCAGATCGGCCATATCGGCTGCAGCGACCGGGCTTTCGGGCATCGCGAGATGCTGAAAGCCACCCGCGACTCGTTCGACCCGAATTTCGACCTGCGCAGTGTCTGCGACATCTGGTCGGTCAACCGCGAAAAGGCCGCAGCCGACACGCAGAGACTTTTCGGCAGCCGGCCGAAGACCTATAAGTATTCCGAGGAGATGCTGGCCGACAAGGACCTGGATACGGTGATGATCGCCACCGGCGACCATCAGCATGCGCGCCTCCTGGCCGAGGTTGTCCGGGCGGGCAAGGATGCCTACTGCGAAAAGCCGATGGCCAACACGCTGGAAGATGCCAAGCTGGCCCGCGCCGCCGTAGTTGAGACCGGCCGGGTCGCGCAGATGGGTTCGCAGTGGCTGAGCGATCCGTACCAGCAGCAGGTGCGCGAGATCATCCGCAGCGGCAAGCTGGGCAAGATCACCAAGATCGAGCAGAGCTGGAACTACAACGGCCCGCGCTGGCACGTCCCCAAGGACCCGGATATCGCGGCCATCCGCGAGGAGGACACCGACTGGGAGAGATGGCTGTTGGGCCGGCCCTGGCGGCCTTTCGATCCCCGGGTCTACTTCGAGTTCCGGATCTACAAGGACTTCTCGGGCGGAATTACCGACCAGTGGTACAGCCACGGTTCGGGATTGGCCCACTTCTACCTGGATTGTTTTATCCCCGACGACACCGTGGCCGACGGCGGAATTTTCGCCTGGCACGACGTGCGCGAGAACCCGGACACCTTCCAGTGCCTGTCCGCTTTCAGGGAAAAAGAAGTGCTCTACAGCTACAGCTCTTCCTACGGCAACTCCTACGGCGACCACACGGTGATCCGCGGCACCGAGGGAACGCTATACAGCCCGGGAGGAGAGGGCAGCCCGCGCTGGTATTTCCTCCCGGAAAAAAGGAGCGGCTGGGATTCGAACGTGGTGTTCGACCGCGGCTTCAAGCAGGACCCCAAGCCGGAGCTGGTGACCCTGCCGGGACGGGAAAAAGAGGTCCCGCCGGTCCACCAGGAAGACAACCTGTGCCTGCACACCAACAACTGGCTCAAATGCCTGCGCGACCGCAAAACGCCCAACGGCAGTATCGAGTCCGGTTTCGCCCATTCGGTGGCGGTGGTGATGGCCACGCGGGCCTACCGCGAGGGGAAGAAGATGTACTGGGACAGGCAGAAGGAAGAGATCTTGGACCGGCCGCCGCAGTCTCAGGCAGAATAGCTGGTTACGCGGATGTGCACAGAGTTATCCACAGAAGTTTCCACAGTGTTGAATAAATATCTTTAAATGAAGCGGGCTAATTTACGAGCTTTCGGTTAATCTGTTAGGGGACAACGAGATGATTGTTTGCGGACAATTAGACGGGATATATCTTAATGGTATTTAGGGTCTACTGAGAAAAGATTTTTCACGAGTCAGAGCAAATAGTTATTGGAAGTAGATTGGTTTTTTTCAAATCGATTTGTTAAAGAGTCTTTTCTTTGTTTTATCTCATGCTCGTTTAGCCGCAGCCTGGAGGTTCATACTCATTAGGCCCAGACGGATCCAGATTTCAGGGCCATCCGGGATGTAGTACTCGATTTTGTCGAGACCAAGATGGGTTTTTGCGTGACCGAAGCTGCCTTCTATCCGGTTTCGTTCACGTTGTTTCTGTTTACGCCATCTAGTGGCGGGATTTTGCTGACTGGCTTTTCGCCCCAGAGGTTGAAAGGCGTCTCGAATCTCTTCCTCTTTGAGTAAACACCTGTTATCCAGGTTGCCGTAGATTTTGTCGGCAGTCATGGAAGAGGGTTTCCGGCCAAAGAGAGTTTCGTATTGTTTGAGCTGCTCCCGGACAAGCTCAGCCTCGGGAAAGTTCTCGGAAGACAGATGATTGAGGAAAACAAAGCCACCCACATAAGAGAGTGCGGCTTTGGGTCCAAACTCCACCGCCTTGGGGCCGGTCTTGCCCCTGAGAATAGGACGGGTCCAGGGGCGATGAAGACTGACAATGCGCCCCTCGATCCGGTTGACCTTTTGACGATACATCTGAGATTGCTGGTTAAACACCTGGCGCACAACTTCAAAACGCTCACGCACTTTCTTTTCGATTCTTAGCCTCTGCTGAGAAGCCTCAGCCAGCAGGGATTGGAACTGCTTAATATTGCGCCGTAGATACTGCAATAGAGACTTCCGGGTACGCTGGATCAGCTTCCGGCTCCGGTTTTTCTTCTTACTGAAAGCCAGGTATTCCTTTTGAGCTATACGGCAATAGGTCCTTACTTTTGTGCCCAGTGAGTTACCAAGAGTTTTAACCTGTTTGACTACCCACTGCCTGGCCTCGTTGAGCAACCCGGTGTCTGTGGGATAACGGAGGTGCTCCGGAAAAACAGTGGCGTCAACCAGCAGGCCTTTGGCCTTAATGATCTTGCGTTGGATGAGAACCTGGTAAGTCTCTTGCTCAAGCTCAGCAAAATATTTTGCACCCAGACGCTTACGATGACGGCTAAGGCTGCTGGAATCCAAAAGGGGCTTTGTGGAAAACCTCTCTAAACCACAAAAAGCCTGCATGTATGGATTCTCATTGACCAGGGCCACTATGGCTTCATCGCTGAAACCGGTCATATGCTTCAACAACAAAAGACCAATCACCAACTGGCAATCTTTTGCCGGTCGGCCGCGATATGAAAAGTCACTCTGAAACCGGGTCTCAAGCTTTGACCAGGGAATTAAAGCCTTGATTTTCAACCAGCGATTCTCAAGATCAAGCTGCCCATCGAAAGGAAGAAACTCGGAAAATAACTGTCCGCTCTGGCGATCTTTACCTCGATACATTGGGGCAACCCTTATGGAAAAAGTGCAAGGTTTTGAAGGGGGCCGTTGAATTTTCCTTGCATTTTAACCCTCAAATGTTGCCCCAATATAATACATAACTCTTTGTATGTAAATAAATTATACTGTTTTAGAGGCTTTTTCAGTAGACCCTATTTAAGGACTTGGAGCGCCGGCGGCGTAGAGCGCATTTTCGCTTGGCCGGACATAAGCAAGCAGCCTTCCCCCTTACCGATCGGCAGGCCGCGGCCGGCCAGGCCGTTCGCCCAAGAGAAAGTCAACGGCGCCTTCTTTGATAGAGATAGTTCCTTTATATGAGGCGATCCTGTCTCAAGTGTACGAATTGACATGCTGCGGTTGTCATCCTACAGAAATAGAATCAACTTGCTGGCTGCTTCGTTCGGGGCGGCGGCGCTGGTGGTGCAGACCGAGCTATTGCGGGCGGTGATGGCCGCCGCCGCGGGCGGGACCCTGGCCGTGGGCGCCGCGCTCGGCGCCTGGCTGGCCTGGATCGCGGTGGGCGCGGCCCTCGGCGGAGTCGCCTCCTCCAGGACCGGAGCCAGGGCGGCCCTGGTTGTCGTAGTCTCCTGGCTGGCCCTGCCGGCGGGAATTGCCGGCGTCCTTTACTTATCGGCGGTCCGTCAGCTTGTGGGAGTCCCCGCCGGCCAGCTCGTCCCGCTGACCGATCTTTTCAGCCACTGCGCACTGGCCTGTCTGCCTTTCCCCTTTCTGGCCGGGTTCTCCTTTCCGCTGCTGTCGGCATTGGCCGGCCGCGACGACATCGCCGCCGGGGAGCCGACCGGTTTCTTCATCGGCGGGATCTGGGCAGCCGAGGCGGCCGGGGCGTTTGTCGCGGGCGTGGTCTATACTTTTCTCCTGGCCGGCAGGATTTCCCAGGCCGCGGCAGTGGCTGTGGCCGCAAGCCTGCCGGCAGTGGCTGCGCTTTTTGTCCTGGAAGGCAGATTGTCAGTCGTCTTCCGCTCGTTTTTTATCGCTTCGGTGATTGCGATCGGCCTGCTCATCCCTGCAATCAGCGGCTGGCAGTCCCGCCTCTACTGGCAGGGGCTCGGCGCACCGGGACGGCTCCTCGCATTCGACTGGACCCGCTACCGCTGCCTGATAGTGGGAGAATTATCCGGCCAGTTCACCCTGTACGACAACGGCAGTCCCTCGGCGAATTTCCCCGACGAGTACAATTCGGCGACCGAGGTCTCACTGCTGCTAAGCCAGCATCCATCTCCCGAAAGTGTCCTGGTGGTAGGCTCCTGCGCCGGGGGAGCGGCCCAGGCCCTGCTGGCGGCCGGAGTCCGCCGGGTGATCGCGGTTCATCCGGACGCGGAGCTCGAAAGACGTTTCACCGAGTATCTTCCGAGCCAACTCGAGGCCGGGCTGCACAGCAACGCCTACCGTTATATCTGCGCCGACGGCCGGAGCTGGCTGGGCCGCCCGCGCCCCGCGCCGGAGGCGCCGGGGCACGGGCCAGCCGGCTGGGACGTGATCTGGCTGAACCTGGACAGCCCCGCGCAGATGAACGCCTCCCGCTACTACACGCCGAGCTTCTTCCGGCTGGCCCGCCGGGCCCTTGGCCCGGCGGGCGGCCTGCTGGCGCTGAGGCTGCCCACCGCCGCCACTACCATGCTCCCGGCTCAGCGCGACCAGGCTGCCGCGGTCTGGAATTCTCTCACCAGCTCGTTCCGGCACGTGGCCCTGGCTGTCGGCTCGAACAGCCTCTACCTTTTCGCCGCCCAAACCGACTCGGTCGTCACCGAGAACCTCGACCTCATGCTGAAAAGACTAACTCGGTACGAAGGCCGGGTCCCGCTTCTCGACCGGTATTTTGTTTATCCTTTTTACGACCAGGAAAGGATAGACAAAACGAGGACCATCCTGGAAGAGAGAAGCCTGGAAGTCGCCCCACATACCGATTCCACTCCGGAAGCCTGGTTTCAAAATATCCGGCTCTGGGCCCATCTGACCGGAGTTTCTCAACGTGAGACAGGACGCGCCGGTCTTGTGGAGCGGCTTCTCGACTATTGCGGGAAATTGAATTCCAGGAGCGTATCATTTCTACCGGCCCTGTTCGTGACCGTGGTTCTTTGCCTGCTCTGGGTTTCTCCGTTCGGCCGAAGCCCATCCACGCTGTTGGTCCGCGCCGCCGAATTGACTATCCTGACTGCCGGGATCGCCTCGATGGGGGCCGTGGTCTCGCTGATCTACGTCTGTCAGATCGTTTTCGGCGGGATTTTCTACCAGGTCGCCATGATCAGCGCCACCTACATGGCGGCCATGGCGGCCGGGAGCTGGTGGGCCTCTAAAAAGATCCCGGCCGCAGCGGCGCTGCCGGGAGCCGTGTCGCTGCTCGCCTTTCTGATTGCCCTGGCAGTGACCGTGCCGGCCTTGATGGTCGGACTGGTCGAACCATTGTACGATACCTGGGGAACGTTGGGCAACTGGCTGGCCCAGCTTGTTTTCTACGCGGGAGTGGCCCTGGTGGGGCTGTTCTGCGGGGTGCTTTTTCCCTGGGCCGCCGCTCTGCATAACCGGCGGGTGACCGCCGAGGGTATCGGCCGCACCGCTGCTGCGCTCGATTGCGCAGACCACCTGGGGGCTATGGCCGGGGCGATTATTCCGGGAGTTTTCGCGGTCCCGGCGTTCGGGATCGGGCCTGTCTGCTCGGGACTGGGCCTGATGATGGTCTGTATCTCCCTGTTCTGGTTGTCGGCGAGCCGCGCAAGTGTGCAGGTGGAGTGAAAAGAAAAACCCCGGCTTTGGACGAACCGGGGTCGAAGGTAAAATTCTCTTCTTCTGATATTTACAAAGGCACCACTTTCGTGGCCTGCCGGCCGCGCGGTCCTTCGTTGTATTCGTATTCGACTTCCTGAGCGTCGACCAGTGCGCGGTACCCCTCGACTTCGATAACGGAATAATGGACGAAGACGTCCACGCCGTCCTCCTGCTGGATGAATCCGTAGCCTTTCACGTCGTTGTACCATTTTACGCGCCCACGCATCGTTCACCTCCGGAAGATACTTGTGCCGCAACAAATTAGCAAATCAAGGACGAACCGTCCTCTATCTATATATGCAGTGCTATGCAGTATGAGTCAAGCGATAATCTACGTTTTATTCCAATTTAACGCCTGGAAGGATTCGGCGCAACTGGCCCTGCCACTGACAGATAAATAGCAGAGTCTTCCATCCTTTTGAAAGCCAGTGATATGCAAACAATTTTCAAACAGGCTTATTGACAAAAGGGGCTGTCCGTTTATATTCAGCGTTGCATTGGCGGGACAGACATAAGAGAAGCCGAGGTAGCTCAGTTGGTAGAGCAGGGGACTGAAAATCCCCGTGTCGGCGGTTCAATTCCGTCCCTCGGCACCAGTGATAGATAAAGCCCTAAACCGTAATGGTTTAGGGCTTTCGTATTTTGTAAGGTTCCGTTCACCTTCGGCACCATTCGCCCATTCGTGGCCAAAGTTCAAGTCTTGTCTGGCCCGGCCTCTCGAATTGGAATCGGGTAATCCAAAGGTAAGATAGAAGCAGAACTTGTGAAGCCGGTCAGCGGATCCGGCCCAGCAGGCGCAACAGACCATCCAGGATGGTCCAGGGATGGGGCGGGCAACCGGGAATGTAAAGATCGACCGGCAGTACTGAATCAACGCCGTTGCAGGTTTCCGGGTGGTCGCGATACGGACCGCCGGAGATGGCACAGGCTCCTACGGCGATGACGATTTTGGGATCCGGCACGGCCTGATAGGTCTTTTCCAGGGCCAGGCGCATGTTGGCTGTCACCGGGCCGGTGACCAGGAGGCCGTCCGCGTGACGGGGGGAGGCGACGAACTGAATGCCGTAGCTGCCGAGATCGTAGGTCAGTGTGTTGAGCACGTTGACATCCGCCTCGCAGGCGCTGCAGCCGCCGGCACTTACCTGGCGTAGTTTAAGCGAGCGGCCGAACAGCCGTCTCGCCTTTCGATCCAGCGCCTCGGCCAGATGCAGGCAATTGTCCCGCAGTACCAGGCCATCCCGGCTGCGCACCGCCAGGCGATAATCCCGGGTGAATTCGATCGCTCCCTCGGGACAGGCCAGGCTGCAGTCTGCACAGAACAGACAGCGGCCGAGGTCCAGAGTCAATTCGTTTCCATTTCTGGCGAGAGCGCCGGTGGGACAGGCTGAAACACAAGCCCCATCGCAGTCCGGGCACTTGGCAGCATTCAGAGTCGGCCGGCCGCGGAAACGCTCCGGCAGAACCGGCTGTTGTTTCAAAAACGGAAACCTCCGGTGTCCCTGCCGCAATCTTTCGAGCAATGCCTTGAACATCCATTCTCCTCAGAGGTCATGCCCGCAATAGGACAAGTTGAAACTCTTGTTGCAGAGCGGGAAATCCGAGATCTGTTCTCCGCGCAGCGCCAAGGCCAGCCCCATCCAGTTATGGAACGATGGGTCTACCACCTTGTAGCGGCTGAAACGGCCCCGCTCATCGGTAAGGGCCACGTGGCAGATTTCTCCGCGCCAGCCTTCCACCAGCGAGACAGCCAGAGATGAAGGCGCAGGTTCACTCAACGCATTCTGCACGGGTTCGGGCTGCAGTGATTCGAGTTCGGTACGGATAAATTCGGCCGAGCTTTGCAGTTCCAGCCAGCGCACCCAGGCCCTGGCGAATACATCGCCGCTGGACCAGGTTGAAAGCGGTATCTGGGAAAAACGGTACTTGCCCGCGGGCAGTTCGAAGCGTACGTCCCGCGGCAGCCCGCAGGCCCGCGCGGCCGGCCCGACCAGGCCCAGTTCTTCCCCCTGCGCGCGTGACAGTACTCCGATTCCCTCGAAGCGAGCCATGACCGAGGGGGTGTCCCAGAGCAGGCCGACCGCCCCGGCAAGGTCTTTCATCACTTTTTCCAGGAGCTTGAGGATTGTTTCCACCAGGGGGGGATCGACATCGAAGGCCGAGCCGCCGGGCCTGACCCAGCCGCGGCCGAATCGGTTGCCGCAGACCAGAGCGGTCAGGTTGAGGAAATCGCCGCGCAGGCGTCCGCAGAATGAGGCGGTCGGCAGGTAACCCACGTCACCGGCCAGGGCGCCCAGGTCTCCGGTGTGGTTGGCCATCCGCTCCAGCTCCAGCGCCACGGCACGCAGTGTCTGGGCGCGCACTCCGGGCCGGCAGCCGCAGAGCGCCTCCAGCGCCTGGGCGTAAGCAGTGGCATGACCCACGGTCGAATCCCCGGCCAGAGTCTCCATATAGTGGACAGTGCGCTTGTCCGGTCCGCCGCAAAGGGCGCGCTCGACTCCCCGATGCTGATAACCAAGCGAAATCTCCAGGTGCAGCACCTCCTCGCCGCTGCACTGGAAGCGGAAATGGCCCGGCTCGATAATCCCGGCGTGCACCGGTCCCACCGCCACCTCGTGGACCTCCTCGCCCTCGATGCGGAAAAAATCGGTTATCCCGATAGTTCCCGCAGGCGGACAAAATACCGACTGCTGGCCCGTCTCACGGTAAGGAGCCTGGAAGCGGACCGGCTTGAGCCAAGGGTGGCCTTCCGGAACTATTCCCCACTGCTCGGCCAACTCGCGCTCGAACAGATGCGCCTGAGGGCAATCCGGAGTCAGGGCGGGGTAGGATTGATCTGCGCGGGAGGTGAATAACACCAGGTCCCCCTGCCGGGGGCGGGCCAGAATTGCCCAAAGTTTTACCGTGTCATCTGTCAGCGGCTGGCCGAAAAAGGCGCTGAGGCGAGCCCCGTTTTCGAGGTTGACCAGCACCGCCTCGCGGAAGTCCGTCATTTCGCTTTCCGGGATCGAGGCGCAGGCCATCACCTGGCCGTTCAAGAGCCGCACGCCCTCCAGGCTCGACATCAGAATCCTCCCAGCAGGCGGGCCGCCTGTTGCAGCTTTTCTGTCAGAGCTGCGGGGCAGTAGAGGCCCAACATCAGGGTCAGCGCTCCCAGCAGCAGGGGTGGTATCACGGAGCTGGCCGGCTCACTAATGGCGTCGGAGGCCCTCTCGAGACCGGCGTTCCCCTGGGCCATGTTCAGTACGCTGGCGGCCATGCCGGCAAAGATCATCCCCAGCAGGGCCAGATAAATTGCGGCCGCCAACAGGCTGCCTGCGGAAACCACGGAGCGCAGGATGGTGAATTCACTGATAAAAAGCCCGAAAGGCGGGGTTCCGGTGATCGCCAGAAATCCAGCCAGCCAGAGCGCTCCGGAATACGGCAGGACATGCAGGACACCTCTGACCTCGCCGATATTGCGGGTCCGGTAAGCGCTAAGGAGATTGCCCGCCACCAGAAAAAGCATCCCCTTGGTCAGGGAATGGTTGACCGAGTGCAGCAGCGCCCCGAACACTCCAACTCCGCCGAACCCCACGCCGAGACTCAGGATTCCCATATGCTCCACGCTGGAGTATGCCAGCATCCGCTTGTATTCCGACTGGCGCAGGATGAAAACCGCAGCGGTCGCCAGGGAGATAAAGCCGAAAAGAACCAGCAGGTCCCGGGCAAACTGGCCCTGTCCGGCGGCATCGCAGACCTGAAAGATACGCAGCAGCCCCAGGAAGGCGCAGTTAAGCAGAGCGCCTGAAAGCAGCATCGAAACGAAAGAGGGGGATTCGCTGTGGGCATCCGGCAGCCACGAGTGCATGGGGGCCAGACCCATCTTGGTGCCGTAGCCCACCAGGAAAAGCAGAAAAGCCGCCTTGAGCCATTGAGTGTGGAGTTCACCGGCGTGGGCCAACAGGTGCCGGAGAACCAGCGGCACTCCCCGGCCGCCGTGGTCCGTGGCTGCCACGGCCAGAAAGAAATTCCCCAGCAGGGCAATGGCGATACCCACCGAACAAAGAATCAGGTATTTCCAGGTGGCTTCGAGTGAGCGGAGACTGCGGTGAAAATAAATCAGCGGAGCGCTGACCAGGGTGGTGGCCTCCACCGCCACCCAGAGCAGGCCGAAATGCTGACTGAGCGTCACCAGAGTCATCGTGGCCAGGAATTCGAGCAGGCAGCAGGTGAAAACAGCTTCCGCCGACCGGGCGAAGAAGGTACCCTGAAGGATGTCCGGCTGGGTCGAATCACTCACCCGTTTCAGGTAGCCGGCGGCATACACGGCCGAAAAAACAAAAAGCAGGCTCACGATGCTGAGAAACAGCAGACCCAGGGGGTCCAGCCCCAGGAACTCCGAGGGCGAGGATACCGGCGGCTTGAGCCAAACGGCGGCGGTCAAAGTCAGGTGGCAGAATGCAACCGCCAGCAGCAGCGCCCTGCGCAGAGAGTCGCGGTGTACGATGAGGGCCAGCAGGCCGGCCAGGGCCGGCGTCATAAACAGGGCAATCAACATGGTTCAGCTTTCCCGGGAATGTTCCGGTGCAAAGGCCGCCGGCTCATCTTCTGCGCCGTGCCAGTCTTTCAGCGCACTGAGGCGGTCAATGTCCAGGTGGTCGAAATCACGGCTGATGTGGAAAAGGATGATGCCCAGGACGAAGACGAGCATGAACACATCCAGCAGGACACCCAGCTCCACCATCAGCGGGGCCTCCAGGACTACGGCCGCGCCGAAAATGTAGATCCCGTTCTCCATTACCAGGTAGCCTAACACCTGGGTCAGGGCTTTCCTGCGGCCGACCAGCAGGAACAGGCCGGTGAAGATGTTGAAAAAGGCCATTGGCAGCACCGAGTGCCGGAGGCCGGGGATGGCCAGAGGTAATCGGGAGCCGATCCAGAAAGAAACGATCAGCATACCGACCCCGGACAGCAGGGATAAAGAATAGCCCACGTAAGGCTCCATTTCCCGCCGTACGTCAACTCCCCGCATGGCCCGCAGCAGCAGCCAGGGGAACACCAGCAGCTTGAGCACCATCCCGGCCAGGGAAATCATCAGTACCCGCGCCGCCAACTCATTGAAGTGCATCAGCAGCGGAAGCAGGCCGACAAGCGCTCCCTGAGCCGCCACTACCCGGATGCAGTAATTCAGCCGGCTCGAAGAGAGCAGCAGGAGGTTGGTCACCAGCACCAGAACCGTCACCCCCTCCAGCAGGATAGTCATGATTCTTACCTCAGTATCAGGATCAGCGCCAGGACCGTCAGAACAACCGCGCCCAGCAGAAGACGGGGGACGTTCATCAGGCGCAGCCGCGCCATCGAGGATTCGACCACGCCCACACTCACGGCCAGAACCAGCATCCCGCCGAGAGCGGCCAGGCAGTCGAGCCAGAGCAGGCCGCTGTGCACCGGCGCCAGCACTCCGACAATCAGGCTGCCCAGCACCCAGAGCTTGAGCGCCGCTGCAAACTGAATGAGAGCCAAGTCAGGTCCGCTGTGGTCCAGGACCATCACTTCGTGGATCATGGTCAGCTCGAGGTGGGTATTGGGATCGTCCACCGGGATACGCGCATTTTCGGTCAAAAAGACCACGGAAAAAGCCAGCGCGGTCAGCACCAGCGCCGGAGCGGCTTTGCCCCATAACTCCGCACCCAGGCGGCTGTATATCGAATTCAGAGACAGGCTGCCGGTGCCGGTGGCCAGGACAGTCAGCCCCAGCAGCAGCGCCGGTTCGGCCAGGGCGGAAAACTGCACTTCGCGGCTGGCTCCCATTCCCTCGAAACTGGAACCGGTGTCCAGGGCGGCAAGCACGGTAAAGAATCGCATCAGCGCCAGCAGGCCGGCGAACAGGATCAGGTCGCCCTCGAAGCCGACCAGAGCACCGCCCCCGCCGAGAGGGGCCAGGGCCGCGGCTGCCAGCACACAGGCCAGTCCCACGGCCGGACCGGCCCGCAGCAGCCAGGTGGAGGTCCGGCTGTAGACCGCGCCTTTGCGCAGAAGTTTCGCCAGGTCGTAGTAAAGCTGCAAAAGCGGAACCCCGAGCCGGCCGGCGAAAAAGGCCTTGATCCGGTTGATTACCCCGATCAGCAGCGGGCAAAGCACCAGTGCCAGTGTCAAACTGATTATACCGCTTAAGCTCACAGGCCCACTCCCAGTTTCCAGATCAGAAGGACAAAAAGAGTGGCGGCGATGTAGAGCACGTAGAGATGAATGTTTCCGTGCTGAAGTCTCTGGAACTGGCCGGCGACCCGGCTGATCCAGCGAAAGAGCGGATCGTACAGATAGTTCCGGAACAGGTCAGGGACATGCGTGACCAGCCCGGTCCCTCTCCGCGGGAAAATCTCATCCGGAGCAGAGAATTGCGTCCGGCCGGCCAGCAGCGGCTGGAAAAGCGCAGTGAGCGGCCGGACAAAAGATGAGCCGGTGTACTGCATGCGTGGCGAGGGAGCGGCGTAGCCGCAGTCCCAGGTGACCGCCAGCCTGACTTTGCGCCTGGCCAACAGCCTTCTCCGCAACAGGAAAAACCCGGCGGAAAGCGCCAGAACCACGGCCGATGTCGCACTTACGTATACCAGTATTGCACTGGTGGCGATCAGCGGCCCGCGTACGACCGCCGGCTCAAAACCGGTTATTGTAGAAATCACCGGGCCGAGAAAGCTCAGCAGCCACGGTGCAGACAGCCCGAGGACCAGGCAGAGGCCGGCCAGGACCAGCAGCGGCAGGCGCATCGCCGGGCCAGGGTCGTGAATGTCAGCGTATACGGCGCCGCGCGGCTCACCCAGAAAAATGATTCCAAAAGACTTGGCGAAACAAGCTGCGGCCAGACCGCCGATCAGGGCCAGCCCGCCGATAACCAGTGAAGCCGTGATGGTGACGGTTCTGAGTGGAAGTATCGCGCCCGCCAGGCCGGCCCGGAAAATCAGAAACTCGCTGATAAAGCCATTGAGCGGCGGCAGTCCTGTAATCGCCACCGCCCCCACCAGGAAACTCAGGCCGGTCCAGGGCATGCGCCGGTAGAGGCCGCCCAGCGAATCCAGGTTCCGCCGGCCGACGGCTTGCAGCACCACTCCGGCATCCAGAAAAAGCAATCCCTTGAAAACAGCATGGTTCAGGACGTGAAACAGGGCTCCGGCGAATCCGGCGACAGCCAGCGGCATCGCGCCCGCCTGCCAGCCCAATAAACCCAGGCCCAGTCCGAGGAAGATAATGCCGATATTCTCCACGCTGTGATAAGCCAGGAGGCGCTTGAGGTCGTGCTGGGCCAGGGCGAACAGCACGCCCAGAATACCCGAGCTCAGCCCGATCCCCACCAGGCACCAGCCCCACCAGGGGGGAGGAGGGCCGAGAAAGACGATTGCCCGGAGAAGGCCGTAGATCCCGGTCTTGATCATCACTCCAGACATCAAGGCCGAAACGTGGCTGGGTGCCGACGGGTGGGCTTCCGGAAGCCAGACATGGAAGGGTACGATACCGGCCTTTGAGCCAAAGCCCACCAGCGCCAGCAGGAACAGCAGCCCGGCACTCCCAGCTCCGGCCCCTGCCATATCCTCGAATTCGAAAGAGCCGGCCTGCTGCCCGAGCAGGATAAAAAACAGAACCAGGAAAGCCGTACCCAGGTGGGTAGCCACCAGATAGGTGAAGCCTGCCTCCCGCACCCGGGGGTCTTCATGCTCGAAAGTGACCAGGAAAAACGAACTTACCGCCATGATTTCCCACGAAACCAGGAAAAGCAAAGCATTGCGGGCCGTAAACACGACCGCCATGCTGGCCACCAGCACATTGAAATAAAACCAGGAAACGCCGGGATTTTTGTGTTCAGCGTGAGCCTCGAGGTATTTACTGCCAAAGATAGAGGTCAGGCCGGAGATCAGAAAAAGTGTGAGCAGAAAGAATGCGGAAAGAGGATCCAAGCCGAAATTCAAGGACCCGCCGGGTATAGACCAGGCGAGGCGAAATTGCCAGGGTTGGCCGGAACCGAGGCCGCGCAGTGCAGCGGCCAGACCGAACAGGCTGCCCAGCAGAGCGCCGGTTACGCCGAAACGCGAAGACCAGAGCCTTGAGCGCCCGAAAACCAGCGCCAGGCCGCCGCCAGCCAGAAGACAGAACAGAGACACCACAAAAAGACCCATCGCTTACACTACGTTCCGTTTCTCGCCGTTCGGCGCCCGGTTGGCCAATATTTCGTCCAGTCTCCGCGCTTCCCGGAGGATTTCTTCCCTCGTGCCGGGAGTGAGGATGACCTGTTTGAATTGTGGATCGTGGATCGCGAAGGAAAGACGGGAAAGCAGGGCCAGGTGCCCGCGCACGGTTGGACTGACCAGGGTGAAGAGCACGCGCACAGGCTGGTTGTCGATAGCGCCGAACTCGACCGGATATTCGAGGAAACTCAGCGTGATCGAAGGCCGGGCCACATGCAGCACCAGCGGGCTTCTGGGATGCGGGATCGCAATGCCATCGCCTATCGCCGTGGTGCACATTTTTTCACGGGCCAGGATAATCTGATAAAGAAATCCACGGTCAACTCCATCCGGCAGGCGCATCGAGTCGACTACTTCGCGGAGCACCGTATCCCGATCGCGGCCCTCGACCCGGTAGAAAATACCGCCGGCCTCCAGCGCGGAGGCCAGGCCGGGCTGTTCGCCGTCCGCTTCCGGCTCCTGAAAAATTTCCTCGGAAACTTTCATCTTTCGTTTAGTCACCCATTCCAGCAGCTCGGCGCGGTGGATCCGGTACTGATCCTGAACGCGGTAGGCCGGGATTGCCCCCTGCTTGATCCAGCGATAAATAGTCTTTTCGGAAACGTCCAAAATCCTGGCGACTTCGCGAACGTGCAGTTGCATAATTTTCTCTTCTTCAGTAGTCTTGGTGTGGACATTTATAGATACAAGATAGCATCGTTCTCATCTGATGTCAATATTTCTTGAGCCGGGATGATTTCAGCCTGGCTTTTCCCAACTATACCCGATAAGAGTCCTGAGTCCACCGCTCCGGTGGCTTAATCCGGCAATCCGGAATTGCCGGATGCGTGCAGATCTTCAGGAAACACTCTGCACAATCGAGCCGATAAATACGGAGATTAAATCAGGCCGCTTCTATGAGAATCTTCCTAAACTCGTCTCGCACCGCCCGCCATTATAAAGAAAGTGTGAGTAAGAAATTATGTGCCCTTTCCCCTTTTCAATGGCAAGCTTTACCGGCGGTCAGCAAGGCACTTGTGGAAAGTTGGAGAAGAGAATATAATCAGGTCAGACCGCACAGTTCTTTGGGCTATCGTCCGCCGGCTCCGGAGACGGTCAAACCCCCAAGCGCAGGCTCTATTACCAAGCCTTTAACTCAGTTCTCTACCCATGAATTCTCTCATAATTTGTGGTACAGCTTTTGGGGGCAGGTCAGTCCCACGTTTTTGAATTTCAATAGCTGTTTTTATAGTTTCAAGACACCTTTCTTGACATTACCGGTCGCCTCCTCGTAGATTCCATTTACGCTATCCATCTTTTCTCTGAAAATTGACCTCCAGTCCGGCTCACCCGGATTGAGTTGCTCTACCCCTTTCGTTCTACATAACCTCGCCCCAATGAGGTTAGCCCATGTCCCTGAATCCAACAGGCACACTACCAAAAGCCGTGAGGCAATATTACTCGAAGAATTCAGTTTTATTTGACCTGGGAAGCTAGGAAAAGGTGGCCAATGCACTGAAGTGCCGAGGTGATTTAGAAGACCGAGATGATCCAGGAGAACGGACGGTTCGCGCGGATGCGGTTGAAAGGCTACCAGGTGTACGAAGAGGGCTGGAAGAGGTTGATCACCTTCATGGAACCGGGCGAGCAGAGAGAGGTTGTAGAAGTGTACAAGAGGAATACTTACGCATTTAAAATTATTTGTATCCACTCCGCTAATGATCATTATTTCCTAACAATGCGAACAACTTCTTTAAGCCATCGAGACATAATTTTGTAGGCTGAAAGAAGTTAGGATACGGGCATGTATATAACTTGTTGAGTATTGAAGGAGCGAATGACCAATGAGTTTCTTCAGACGAAAAACAATAGGCGATCTGCCAAAGCCGACTGACAATGAACTGCGAGCACGAACCAGGATACTTGTCATCGATGATGATCCTCACAGTTTCCCCTTTGAGGCGTTGCGCAAAGAGGGATATGCTATTGATCACTGGCTTAAAGTAGAAAATCTACACACTTTGGAGGAAGGACAATACGACATCATCTTTCTTGATATTCAGGGTGTTGCTCTAGAGTACACTACTGACGATGGCCTTGGAATATTGGAACATCTTAAGGAAGTCAATCCCAGCCAGATCGTCGTAGCCTTTTCGGCGCATTCTTATGACCTTAGTAAAAACCGGTTCTGGCGTTTGGCTGATGACTCCCTCAATAAGCCAGTCGAAGCTACAAAATGCAAACGGCTCATTGACAACCTAATCGAGAGTAAACGTACACCTGCGCGTTATTGGCAATCGGTTAAAGTGCTATTACAACAGCAAGGGTTGAATGAGAAGGAAATTATGCGGATTGAAGACAAAATCGTTCGCGCACTTGAGAAAAAGAACAAGAGGGGAATATCAGAAACTTTTGAATCTGCAGTAGATAATGCGGATTTCGCTGTCAGGCTAGTTAGAATAGTCGGTAAAATCGCATCCTTGTTGGGTCTTTGGTAGAGGCTCCAATGTTAAATATTCTGATGTCATTATTTCCATATCCACATGTCGATGATAAAGGTAATTTCTCCGATGGTATGACCTTGCCACAACCAAGTATTTGTCAGAAATGCAAAGATCGCGACTGCCTGACGTTAATTGACTTAGATACAAATCCTGAACTTTATCATGCTGAATGCTCAAAGGGCATGTCAATTGTTCTCTGCAAATTTCCAGTTGGTTTAATTCTCTGTAATGGACTTATCGTGAAGATGCTTAACTCAAAGTGTTCTCCTTTCATCCGAAAAAAGTACCAGAGTCATAAAGTTGATTGGGATGATATAACAGCTTGGCATAAGGGCATATCAAATGTAATCCCAGTAATAGAGGAATCTACAGAGAAGAAAGCTCAAGAAACTATTCATGGTCTACATGACGTAAAGACGGCCGTCAGTTTGGTTACACGAAATGCGGAAGCGATTGTAGCAACGCTTCCCGGTGACTCTGATGAAGAGAAAATCGAAGGCGCTCCAAATGAACTTAAGGCTCTTCTCAAATCCGTTGAATTGCTCCATTCTCGGCTGTCAGCGTCATCCATTCTAGCCAATCCAGAGGCTGCGTCGCATGGACAGAAACGTCCAACACCAGTGCATAAAATCTGTTTCAGGTTAGTTAGGCTGTTTCAGGAACTTGCGATAAAGCGTAGATTGAAGATCAAAATGATAGGTGATTCTTACGCTAAACCAAATTGCTACGATTCATTCTCGACAATCCCCCTAATATTGATTGACAATGCCGTAAAATACTCAGATGAGAATCAAGAAATTGTTGTGACAGTTAAGGATAGAGAACAATGCGTATTTTTGGAAGTAGCATCTCGTGGTCCTCTCGTTCCTGCTGATATGCGCCAAGCCATTTTTGAACGTGGAATTAGGGGTCCAAACTCCTCTCGCATCGCTTCACAAGGTTCAGGTTTGGGTCTTTATATTGCCGGTGTTGTGGCCAAAGCCCATGGATTCGATATTGAGTACCACTGTTCATCCAATAGAATGGATGATACATCGGGGTTAAATATGTTTAGGTGTAATATTCCTACTAAATAGAATAACGAATAGAGACCTTTGATTTAATGGGTTGGATGGCTTTTCTGATTTTTGAAGTGTCTTTTTGGGGCTGTTAAGTTTTTAGCTCAAAAAATATTTCCTTTTCTTGAACAGGGATACAAGCT
>Ga0214473_10000090_pt1 | contig 129468 bp, 131 predicted proteins | sample RVTome_7_FD_203509 | JGI IMG/M metagenome (GOLD analysis project Ga0214473, IMG submission 203509) | Soil microbial communities from uranium-contaminated site in the Upper Colorado River Basin, Wyoming, United States - RVT98D197 | ecosystem: Environmental > Terrestrial > Soil > Contaminated >...
TTTGTCCCCATCACGATCGCGCCCATGTCGAACGGAGTCGGCGTCAGCATCATTTTTTGTCCCGCGGAAATGGCATCGATGGCGATAAATTTGGGCTGGATAACCTCTTGGAGATCCGCAATCTTGTGCTCAAGAAAGACATTATGGTCAATCAGCCTGTGCCGGTCATCCTGAATGCCGATGAAATTTTTGAGACTCATCGTGAGCCTGCACCATGGATGTGCCTTGAACTTGGGAAGGTTGATCAGAAAATCACATTCGGCAATCGGCTTCGGGACAAAAATCGTCTTGCGGAGGTTTTCTTTTCTTTTCAGTTTAAAGGGGAGCTGCCGTGACTCATCAAAATAATATGCCTTGATCTTCTGTTTTTTGATTACCTTATTGTAACCTGCCATTTGGAAACAAAACCTGGTGGGAAGGGTGATACCCGACCGTTCTCCCACGGCTATCTCTTGGGGGCTCTCGGCCCTTTCTTTGGTAGCCGATATCACGCCGTCAAGGAATTCCGGTCGCGTAAATGCGTGGGGAAATATTTCAGGATGGGCAATAACGGCATTCGGCTTCAGCAGGATCTTCCCCGTAGGTCTGACCCCCAGCTCTTCCATGCCCTTTTTCACGACACGATAAATCTTCGCTGGGTCGTATTGATCACAGCGCATAATAAGCACTTTATGTTTCTCAGTCATTGTCGCCTCCCTGTATCTTTGATGGTCAAACAATAAGTCTGCTATGAAAACAGAGATGCTATGTCGAAATCAGGATATACGCACTCACCCCCCCATGAGAAGGGGGAAAATATAAACCGCATCACCCTCATTCAAGACATGGTCATCATCAGCCTTTCGCCCGTTAATGAGGATGATTTTAATCTCCTTGTCCGGGATCTTTAATTTCTTACCCAGCTCACGTGCCGTTATGCCTTCCGGCAGCTCCCACCTGTTATCTCCCACCAGCATATCTGAGCCGGCAACATAGCGTTTTAATGTTGAAAAGACCTTTATCTCAACAATCATGACAGGCTCTTAAACGCCCAGCTTAGCTCGGAAGTCCTTCATGTGCGCCCGGTATTTTTTCACCTCATCGGCGGTCATCTGGTCGGGAAACTTGAGCTCCACCTGCGTCATGGCATCCACGATCGTGTTTGCATGGGGGGCAATGCTCAGAATGCCTATCTTGCTGCCGTGCTCAAGCTTGATCTTCCCGAGCATGAAATCGGTGACAAACTTCCTTTTTTTCGTGAGGATACTCTTCCATTCCATCGGTGTCGCCGAAAGAATAAAGTCACCGACTTTCTTTGCGTTCTCAGCAGTGATGAATTCAACCCTTTCGAGCCGGCCGGATACGATGACAGCACCGAAGATGATATCCTGATCGATTCCCCACTGCGGCTCGGCAAGAACTTTGAAATAAGTCCTCGTGGTTAGCTTTTTAAGAGCATTCTCGAATTTAGGGTTAGCCTTGTACGACTTTTCAAAGGCCTCCAGCCATTCCGGTGTGCAGTACGGTACGGACATATATCAAGCCTCCTCTCTCTTTATTGAGCCGATCGTTATGCTTTCTTGCCGAGAATTTCCTTGAACTCCTCGCGGAGTTCCTTCTTCCACAGTTTTCCGGTCACGGTCATGGGGAGATCATTCTTGAAGACCACGATTTTAGGAACTTCGTAGGGAGCAAGCTTTTCCCTGCAGAGATTGATGATTTCGTCTGCAGAAACTTTTCCGGAAAACTCCTCTTTCGTTCTTACGATGGCGACGACGCGCTCGCTCCCCTCGCGCTCCGGGTCCGGAACCCCGATGGTCACCACCATCTGAACCCCCTGGTGCCGGAAAATCACGTCATCCACCTTGGTGGAGTAGACCTTCAGTCCGGACACATTGATCATGTCCTTGATCCGGTCGGTCACATAAAAGAAGCCCTCGTTGTCCATGTAGCCAAGGTCTCCCGTATGGAACCACCCGTCCTGCGTGAGCCCCGACGCATCGGGCCAGTACCCCTTCATGACCTGCGGACCCCTGATGATGATCTCGCCGGTTTCCCCGAAGGGCACATCTTCGCCCGTAGCGGTATCGACGACCCTGAAATCCGTATCAGGAACAGGGACACCGAGCCCGCGCTTCTCCTTGGACATGAACCCGGTGATCTTGGAAAACGCCGACGGGTTGAGGGTCGCAACGGGGGCCGTTTCCGTGAGCCCGTATCCCTCGCCGATGGGGTTGCCCATGTCCTTCATAACAGCCTCGCGCACCGATTCAGGAAGGGGCGCCGAGCCGGAAAAAAAAAGAGAGTTCACTCTACCTATTTTGTATTTCTCAATCTTCATGAGCTGTGTAGGGATGGTGGGAATGAGAAACGGGCGGTGCTCCTTGATGGTATTCACGATGTTTTCGATATCGCGCGGGTCCGGGGCGATGATCACCCGGAGGCTCCAGTAGGCGGCCATGTGCACCAGCGCATGCCCGTAGGAATGGAACAGGGGTATCGTGATGTAAACCGATGATTTGCCGATGATCCCCCTGGAGAGCGGTTCCAGAAGCCAGCCAAGCCCATGGACCAGGTTTGCATACCGGTTGAAGTGGGTGATCATAACGCCTTTGGGTAAACCTGTGGCGCCTCCTGTGAACGAAAGCTCGCAGAGGTCGTTCATCGGATCGATTTCCACCGACGCCGATTTTCCCAGATTTTCCTCGACAAGCTTTTTGAATTCCGAGACCCCTGCCGGGAGGGTTGCGGTTTTCAGTCCCTCAGACCCGAAGTCCGGGACGACGATAATATTCTCAATTGCCGTTTTAGACTTCAGAGCCGTGACGCGCTGCAGATCAGCTTCACAGCAGATGACGGCCCGGGCGCCGGACTGCGCCAGTTCATGGAGGAGGCCTTCATCCGTTCTCATGGTGCTCGTGGGCACCGTGGCGCCCCCTGATTTAATGATGCCCCAGTCGCCGATGACAAACTCAATGCAGTTGGGGAGAAAGAGGCACACCCGGTCGCCGCGCCGGATGCCCATGCCGGCCAGTACAAAGGCCAGGGCATCTGCCTGCTCCCGCAGTTCTTTGTATGACACCTGCCTCTCCCCCAGCTGAACGGCGGTCTTCCGGCCGCCGGCTTCCGCGGCGTTGTCCAGGACTTTCCAGAGCGGCTCTGCCGGATAGGGCTTGCAGGTCGCTTTCAGCTTGTACGGCCCCAGCTTGTAGCTCTTCAGCCAGGGCTTATCGGAATAGTTCACACCGCTCCTCCTCCATCCATTACATTTTTTTTACATCCTCAATGAGCTCATCCAGGCCCAGTTCCTGAAGCTTGGCCACGGAAGGCACCCCGTCTTTCAGATTCCAGCCCCGGTACTGATAGTATGCATCCTTGAGCGTCTCCAGAATATCCGTTTCTACCGTCATCCCCTCTGCAGGCCCGTCCGGCAGCGGCTCTTTCATGAGCCTATCCGGAAGCACATCGTCCTTTCTCCGGATGCCTTCCCGGTTGCAGTATACCCTGCCGAGATTGTAGATCCTCTCGCCGCTCTTCCTGAAATCATCAACAGTGAAGTCCCATCCCGTAGCGCTCTTTATAAGCTCCACAAGGTCCTCAGCCTTTAGGAGAGCCCCCATGAACTTGCAGCCCCCAAGGGCGTCCAGGGACGTAAGGGCATCCTCCATCTCCACAAGGATTTTGGCTTCTTCGGGTTTTGCATTTAAGGGGTCATCTATACTGCTCTCCTCGACAATGAGTATCGGGGCGTCGATAAAAGTGGGGGCTTCGATAAAACCTGTTATATGGTCGCCGCCGCGGTTTGCCGTTACGTATCCCAGCCCGCAGATATTGGCTGCACGAGGGTCATAGGCCGGGAGTTCCAGCCCCTTTACATTCATGGCAAAAGCGGAAGAACCCCTGCCAAGCCTTTCAGCCATGACCTTTGTCCCTTCAGCCAGGAGGTCGCCTACCCCCTCCCTCTTCGCGATCTTTTCCACCAGCTCCACAATGATATCGCTATCCCCGAAATTTATATCCCTGTTGCCGGTCATCTCCCTCGTCAGTATCCCCTTTTCAAAACATTCCATGGCAAAGGCTATTGATGATCCCGCTGATATGGTATCGATGCCGTATTCGTTGCATAGATAGTTGGCCATGGTTACCGCGTTCATGTCTGCAATGCCGCAACAAGCCCCGAACATGTTGGTGGTTTCGTATTCCGGCCCCTCGCCGCTCCTTCCGGCCCACTTGCCTTCCTTAATCGCTGTTCCGCGCCCGCAGGCGATGGGGCACCCAAAGCACGACAGTTCCTTGACCAGCACCTTGTCGGTCATGGCCTGGCCGTTCATCTCCTCGATCTGATCGAAAAGGCCGCTCTGCCAGTTTCGGGTGGGATAGCCGCCCCGCGCATTGACCATGTCCGCGACCAGATTGGTCCCAAATGCTTCAAAGCCCACCTTGAGCACGGACTCATTCAGGTAACCGATCTGTTTTTTCGAAACCCGTTTGAACATCTCCGGATCATGGAGTTCGATCCGGGCCTTCCCTGAACAGACAATAGCCTTTAGCCTCTTGGAACCCATCACAGCTCCGAGACCGCAGCGCCCCACGGCGCGGTGACGGTTGTTCATGATGGCCGCGTATCGGACGAGGTTTTCGCCCCCCTGGCCGATGGATGCAAGAACAGGCTTCTGGCCGGCCCCTTGCTGGATGATGTTCTCGGTCTCATTGACGCTTTTCCCCCAGAGATGGGCCGCATCTTTGAGAGCTGCTTTCCCGTCGATGATCTCCAAGCACACCGGTTTCGGCGATACCCCTTCAATGATGATTCCGTCGTAGCCGCTTCTCTTCAGCATGGGGCCGAAGTTTCCGCCGGAGTTGCCGTGCCCCCAGATCCCCGTCAGGGGCGACTTTGCAACAACGGAGTACCTGGAGGCGCTGGCCGAGGCTGTCCCGGTCAGGAGACCTGTCATGAATATTAGCTTATTCTCTGCGCCCAGGGGGTCCACCCCTGCGGGGACTTCGTCATAGAGATAACTTGTAGCAATGCCCACACCCCCCAGATATTTCCTCATTTTATCGTCCTGGAGAACCTCTTCCGATATTGATCCCGCTGTCAAATTGATCCTTAATATGCTGCCCATAAAACCGTTTGCCATAATTCTACCTCCCGTGGTGTGCTAACTTATGATTTAGAGCGGTTACCCTTATAATTAATGTTATCCTAAATGTTAATTTGTGGTAACCATTATGCATTCTAACTAAATTAGGGACATGCTTGGGGGCGCATTGCAACACAACACTCGAGCATTAGATGAATCTATTTCTTAACCGGTATCTTGTCCATCTAAAAAAGCATTCCTTATTTTACAAAAAAAGTGCTTGCCAGTACCTTAAAATTTACAACATCCTGTTCGTCGGGATCCTCGGTGTTAGCAATCTCTTTTTTCACAAGAGATTGCTTAACAACCGGATTATCCACAGAAAAGTTGCCTATAATCAAGTTTGAAAGTAATCTGCTGAATTATAAAAGCTATTAAAACGATTACTCAATTTTTTTATGCTTTGATTTCTTTAGCAGGTATTCCTTTACACCCCACTCCTCTTCAGCCTTCAGATACCTGATCTTTCCACTCTTTGGTTGGATATATGACATAGCCCGTTCAGTAAATGCTAAAATAGATAATGCGGGATTGACGCCCAAGTTTTCAGGCATTTGTGAAGCGTCACAGACGAGCATGTTATGATAGCCCTTGATCCAATTTTCCTCGTCAATAACCCCATTGTCAGGGTCTTGTCCTATAGTACAGCCACCCATAATATGTGCGGTAATAGGCGCATCCATGAAGTTCTCAGTAGTAACATTACAAGGTATACCATTCATTCTTTTTGCCAAACGTCTGCCAAAATCATAGCCAATGGGTATCCACGTGGGATTCTTTTTTTCCGTTCCGTATGATGAAGTCAATGCCGGGAAAAAAGGCCACAAAAGCCTTCTTTTCCTTTTTATATTAATATAATTATCAAGGGTCTGCATTACCAGAAGAATAATTGAACGCTGAGCAAAGCCGATAGGATTTAATATTCTCAAAAAAGTGATCGGATGGAAGAGAACATTAAAAAACGCCTTAACCTGGCGTGGTATAACTCCTCCACCTTCAGTCATAATCCCCGTTAACAGTCCCATGAAATCATGGCCCTTCCCATAGCGAACCGGTTCAATATGAGTATTCTCATCAGGATGAACGCTTGAGGTAATGGCAATACCTTTGCTATAATCATCCTTTCTGGATTTTGATTTTACCCCTATGATTGACTCACTGTTGGTACGGGAAAACTCGCCAAGATGATCGGAAAGCAGCGGCAGGTGTTTGTTTTGCTTCAGTTTCATGAGAAGAGCCAGCGTACCAATAACACCGCCACAGAGAACAATACCTTTTGTTTTGAATGTTTTTCCATTTACACGGCCAAATATGCTGGTTGTCTTTTTAGATTTTACTATATAGCCTTTATCACCGTTCTGTGTGAGTGGGATAATGTCATATACCTTCTGCTCAGCAAAAATTTGTGTTCCGAACTTCTCAGCAAAATAGAGATAATTTTTATCAAGAGTATTCTTTGCGTTCTTCTTGCATCCAGTCATGCATTCACCGCAGAGTTCGCACCCGATACGGTCCGGTCCCTCTCCGTAGAAATAGGGATCTTCTGAAAGCATTTTTTCTTCACCAAAAAAAACAGCGACATCTGTTGGCATAAATGTCTGATCCCTCCCAATTTCTGCGGCCGTATCTTTTAAAAGTTGATCCTGAATGGTAGGCTTAGGATTAGCAACAACTCCAAGCATCTTTTTTGCAATATCGAAGTAAGGCAACAATTCCTTTTTCCCTCCCAGTCGCTTTACTGTTTCATGTTCAAAAAAGACTTGAGAAGGAGTATACATGGTATTTGCATAATTAAGGCTTCCTCCGCCCACTCCAGCAGCTGCTAACACAAACACATCTTTCAAAAGATGCATCCGCTGAATACCATAGCAGCCGACTGTAGGAAACCATAAAAACTTTTTAATGTCCCAGTTACTCTTTGGAAATTCATCAGCATTCCATCTTTTTCCAGCCTCAATAACTCCAACTTTGTATCCTTTCTGGGAAAGACGCATTGCTGCTACACTGCCGCTGAATCCGGATCCAATAACAATATAATCAAAATCAAAATCACTCTGGCTTAAATTTGCACTCATTGGGGCTCCTCCTCATAATAAAGAAACTGCGGTCATTATGATAAAATTTATGTCAGACTGAAGCGCAAAGTCTCTCAGAAAGATATACCAAGCACGCCGTGTCACTCAACTTATTTTACCATTGTTCTGGCCGATTTGTCAAATACTTTTAGGATTAATTTTTAATGTTCATTTAACGTTTCAATGAAAGGAGGTCATGGGGTCGGACCTGGGTAACTATTGGAGATAAAAGGGAAAAGTGTTTAATTAAGGGGCTAATTAGGGTCTTAGAAGGGTATTTTCGGGGATGAAAAAGGGGACAGGCTATTTTTTCATACCTAGAATGGACGTAGGAGTTGTTGTTTCTGAGTTGACTTTAAAAAAGACGGGCTGAGTGGTATAAGGGATTTATGAAAAAGATTTTCAAAATCTTCAAATACTTGCTTTTGGCTATTTTGGCGCTCGTTATCTTTTTTTGTGCGCTCAACTATCGAGCTGATGTGCCTGTTGCCGCATTGAAAGCCAAATACGCCGCTGCTGAATCGCAGTTTATGGACCTGGAGGGAATGGCGGTACATTACCGCGACGAAGGAAACCCCGCAGATAAAACCCCTATCGTCCTTTTGCATGGCACTGCTGCCAGCTTGCTGACCTGGAACGGCTGGACGGACGCGCTGAAAACCGAGCATCGCATTATCCGGCTTGATTTACCCGGCTACGGCCTGACCGGACCGAGTCCCGCCCAGGATTACTCAATGAATTTTTACTGCCGATTCTTGCATGATTTTCTGGGAAAATTAGGTGTCAACCGGTTTTATCTGGCGGGCAATTCGCTCGGCGGTAAAATAGCCTGGGAATACGCTCTGGCTTACCCCGCCGACATCAAGAAGCTGATTCTCATTGACGCAGCGGGTTATCCCCTCTCGCGAGGTAAGCCCCTTCCTATCCGATTGGCTTCGACCCCCGTTTTGAAAAACATCCTTCTGTACGTTACGCCGAAATTTCTCGTTGAAAAGAGTTTGAAAGAAGTCTATGCCGACGATTGCAAGGTGACCGAGCAACTGGTCGAGCAATATTATGATATGGCGTGCCGCGAAGGTAATCGCTCGGCGTTTGTCGTCAGGGCCGGCATGGTGGACGATGATGATTACCTGAAAATCAATCACATACAAACTCCGACTCTCATTCTTTGGGGAGAAGCGGACGTCTGGATTCCCGTGGAAAACGCCTACAAATTCGAGAAAGACATGCCGAATAATAGGGTGGTCATTTTTAAAAACTTAGGGCACATTCCACAGGAAGAAAATCCGTCTGAAACAATCAAAGAGGTGTTGGTGTTTGTAAAATAAGGCGGTTTGTTTCTAAACTGCGCCTCCCAACTAGTCGCGCAGCGGATAGCGGCTGGTTGCCAGCAGGCGAATCTACTTTTCAAGTGTTTCACGCCTGCGCCGCGGCTGCCGTTGAGCTCTGCCGTTGGCCAGCCCGTGCTGGCCAACCCCGCCTGTGCGCCAATCCCGGCAGAGCTGCGGGGCCCGGATGATGTAATTCCGGGTATCCGCGGGGTCGATCACGTCATGGATATAATGCATGCCTGCTTGTCGGATCCGGGGCGTTCTCTTTGATCTGCTCCTGGAGCGAAAAAGTAGCCTGCCCCTTTTTTTGCCTTAATAACTTGACAAACGGTCCGTATTTGGTATCATATATGGACCGGAGGTAATAAACATGAATATTACACGTGACATAAAGCCAGTTACATATTTAAAATCCAAGGCAGCGGATTTGCTCAATCAAATAAACGAAACACGCCGCCCTGTGATAATCACACAAAATGGAGAGCCACGGGCGGTACTTCAAGACCCTAAAAGCTATGAAAATATGCGCAATGCAATTGGCATCTTAAAACTGATTTCTCAGGGTGAGGCTGACATTAGGAATGGGAAAGCTAAAATCCAGGAGGACGTGTTCAAAGACATCGAGGCTGCACTGAAAGAAAAAGTGTAAATGAGCCAGACGTATCAAATAGTATGGGCCAGTGTCGCTGAGAATGACCTCAGAGAAATTATTGAATATATAGCGATCGATAATCCGACTAATGCATTAAAGACACTTCAAAAAATCAAACAAAGGGTATTAAGACTTTGTACTCTTCCTGAGCGCGGCCGCGTCGTACCAGAGCTTCAAGATCAAGACATCCTTATATATCGCGAATTAGTCGTCCCGCCGTGGAGAATAATATACAGAATCTCGGATAATGAGGTGTATGTGTTATCAGTTTTAGATGCAAGGAGAAATGTAGAAGATATCCTCTTGAAACGATTGGTAGATTATAAATAATGCTCAATGCCGACCTTGGTCTTCAGCGGACGCGGTTCCCTCGCCGCTGACACCAGACGTTACCAAGAATTTAAAATTTCGTCGGCCAGTTGGCCGGCCGGTGCTTGCCGGATTATTTTTTGATCCTGTCGGGATAGAACTGGGCGAGGATGGGGGTCGGGTCGGCCAATCCTCCGATGAAAGGGATCGGGTACTTGAAGCCTATCTTTGCCAGCTTCTGCATCCCCGAGAGAGCGCGTCCGAGCTCTCCCGGCGGCAGGGCGATAACGATCTCGTCGTCCGCTACCTGTCCCATCGTCCTCTCACCGTAGCAGGGGATCGTCAGGGCGGGCTTGCCGGTGACATAGCACTGGGCCAGCGAGTCGGCGCAGGCGCCCTCGCCGATAAAGAAGAACTGAAAGCGCTCATAGCGCTCTTTCTGCATGCCGCACAGGATCATCATGATCTGGGCGGGGTTGCCATAGATCAATACCACCTCGGGTTCGAACTTCTCCTTGCCCAGGGGAGCGGCTACGATAGCCTCTCCCACGGGGATGCGCGGTGTTTCGCGCTGCTGTTGCAGGGCCTCTTCCGGGGAGGCGAACCAGGTGGTAGAGAGCATCGCGGCCTCAGCTTCCATGCTTTTTTCGGTTGCCGGCCTGAGCCCGTGAAGCCGGGTGCAACGGGCGCCGATCGGATCCGCCTTGGTAATGCCCACCGTCTGCCCCAATACCCTCACGAGGAAAGGAACCTGGCAAAAGGTAAAGCCCCGCTGCAGCCGGACTACATGCGCGATCTTGTCCAGGTCTTCGGCCTTCTCCAGCCGGCGGAAGGCAACCGGCTCGGTCCTCAGCCGCAATAACCTCTTGAGGTCTTCGTTTATCTCCGCCCAGATTGCCATCTTTTTTCCTCCCCTTAAAATTTCGTCGGCCAGTTGGCCAGCCGGTGCTGGCCGACGCCGCCTGTGCGCCGGTCTTGGCAGATCTCCAGGGCCCGGAGGATGTAATTCCGGGTATCCGCGGGTTCGATCACGTCATGGATATAATGCATGCCTGCTGCCGGATACGGGGCGCTGTCCTGGATCATCTCCTGGATCAGCTTTTCCCGCTGGGCAGCGAGCTCCGGCGAATCTTTTACCTTACCGGCGAATACGACATTGGCGGCGATCTCCGGAGCCACGAAGCTCATCTCGGCGGTGGGCCAGGCCACAAGAAAATCCGTCGCGCACCCCGAGCCGGCCATGTTCCAGAAGGCCATGCCGTACGATTTTCGGCAGATGACGGTGATCTTAGGGACGGTGATCTGTCCCAGGGCGTTCATGAAATTCATCACCCGCGCGGCGACCCGGTTGCGCTCCGCCTCTTTGCCCACGAGGAATCCGGGGGTGTCATGGAAAAAGAGCAGGGGAATGTTGAAGGAATCGCAGAGCACCAGAAAGCTGATCACCTTGTCGATCCCGTTCGTGTCCATGGCCCCTGCGTTGAAATAGGGCTGGCTCGCCACGATGCCCACGACCTCACCGCCGATGCGCGCCAGGGAGGTGATGACACTCTTGCCGAAGGCAGGCTTCAAGGGGAAGAGCACACCCCCATCCACGATCGTTTGCAGGATTTTATTCATGTCGTACACCCGGTTTCGCTTTTCCGGGAGCAGTTCCAGGATACGGTCCATGCCGCTTCCGGACCCTTCGGGAACCGGTCTGATCGGCGGCAGCTCATCGCAATGCGAGGGCATGTAGGAGAGGAATTCGCGGATGAGGGAAAAACATTCTTCGTCGTTTTCCGCCACCCGGTCGGAGTTGCCGGTGATCTCCGCATGCACCTTCCAGCCGCCGAGTTCCTCGTCCGTGATGTGTTCACTGATGGCCAGCTCGAGCACCCGGGGGCCCGAGACGCCCATGGCGCTTCCCTTCACCTGAACGACGAAATCAGCCAGACAGGCCATCCACGTCGGCATGCCGTAGCATTCACCCATGACGGCGGCTGCCATAGGAGACTGGCGCACCCGGCTCATCATCTGCAGAAAGGTGTCGTATCCTCCGCCGCCGATAGAGGCCAGACCCTTGGAGCCCATGATGTCGGGCATGCGCGCCCCGCCGGCCTCTCCCAGATAAACGAGCGGAAATCCTTTGTGCACGGCGTGGAGCTTGATATCCCCTTCCTTGCGCCCCGCCACCCTGCTGGAGGTGCCTGCCAGGACGGTGAAGTCATTGGCTACGACTGCCACGGTCCGGCCGTCGATTGTTCCATAGCCGCCGATCTTGCTGTCAGCCGGCGTCTTCTCCTCCATGCCGGGGACATCCGAGCAATTGAACATGCCCACTTCCAAAAAGGTATCCGGGTCGAGGAGACGGGCGATCCGTTCCCGGGCCGTCAGCCGGCCTTGATCATGCTGGCGCTTTACCTTTTCCGGCCCGCCCATTTGCAGGGCCTTCTCTCTCCGGCGTTTTAATTCGCTTAGCTCTTTTTCAAACGGCATCCTGACTACTCCCAATCATCTCCTGATAAGGCAAGGGCTTTGCACGCAGGCCGTCAACCCGGAACGCAAACTCTGAAACACATCTCCAGTGCGCTATATCGTGACCCCGCCGTCGATGGCGATGACCTGCCCTGTTACATAACTCGACGCATCCGAGGCCAGATAGATGATGGCCCCCACCATCTCTTCGGGTTCGGCAGGCCGCGCCATCGGGGTTCTGCTCATCGCCATTTTAAGGATATCATCGTTTTTCCACAGGGCCTCGCTGAAGCGGGTTTTGGTCAAGCCCGGGGCGATGGAGTTCACCCTGATATTGTAGTGGGCCCATTGCTGAGCCATCACCTTAGTGGCCATAATCACGCCGGCCTTGCTGATGGAGTAAACGGGCAATATGTCGGGGGTAATGCCCGCGATGGAGGCGACATTGATGATCTTGCCCCCGCCTTTTTCCTTCATTACCCTGGCTACTGCCTGACTCAAGAAGAACAGACCCTTGAGATTCAGGTTCATAATGGAATCCCAGGCGCGCTCGTCTATGTCCAGGGCCGAAGCCATCGTGGGATTCGTGGCGGCATTGTTCACCAGGACGTCGATCCTGCCGAACTCCTCCATGACCTTCTTAACAAGCGAGTTGATCTCCTCTATCTTGCCGGTATGGGCCGCTATCGGCAGGCATTTCCTTCCTGTTTTCTTTATCTCCCCGGCTACCTTTTCCAGGTCGGGGAGCTTCCGGCTGGCAATGGCGAGGTCGGCGCCGGCCTGGGCCAACCCTATCGCAGCTGCTTGACCGATCCCCCGGCTGGCCCCGGTGATGAGGACAACCTTATTCTTTAAAGAGAATTCCATTGTTTGTTACCTCCTGTGAGTTATAAGATTTTTCGCGTCTCAACATCTTGGTACTTATAAGATTGTACGCGTCTCATGCTGAGAATTTTTTTATGACAGGAACCCGCGTTGATGGATTTGAATATAAGAAAAACGCAGTTTCATGTCAATGGCAATCCTCATGCATACGTGATCTTGGGCGGCTTGCGCTCAGGGAGACGCTGGTATTTTACCTTGGGGTATCCCAGCATGATCGGATAGTGGTGCGGGTGCCCTGCCGGCACGCCTAAGGCCTCTTTGATTGATGGAGAAACACGCAGCGCGCGCTGAAGCATCCCTGCCCAGCACGTGCCGAGACCCAACGTAGGAGCCATGAGATCCAGATAACAAAGGGCCAGGGTCACATCTATCATGCCGTTGAACGCCTCCGCGGGGGCCGAGGCCACGATCAGGGCAGGGGCATTCCTTAAAACCGCATCATAGCCCGCTTCCCAGGCGGCCACGGCTCGCGGCAACGCAGCGTATGCCATCGCCTGAGGCTCTTCTTTGAGAAGGCGGCGAAAATAGTCGATGGTCAGACCGGCGAGGCTCTTGATCTTGGATTTGTCATCGACGACAATCCATTCCACCAATTGGGTATTGCCGCCGGTGGGCGCGTACCGGGCGATCTCGATGAGCCTCTGGATCGTCTCCCTTTCCACGGGCATATCCCGATAGAGGCGAACGGAACGGCGCGACCGCAGGAACTGCACTGCCTGCCGTTCATGGAGCACGAGCTTTTTATTTATGGGCGGGCATTCTTCGCGTGTGCAGTGTTTATGACTGAGCGCGCCCTCGGGGCAGACGGCCACGCAATGCCCGCACAGGAGACATAAAGCCTCACCCCCGGGAACCATCTCCGGAAAGCCGTCCCCTTGAAGCCGGATGATGGCTGCCGGGCACTCAATTGCGCACAACCCATCCTTTTTGCATCGCTGCTCGTCAATGACTATAAATCCCATTGTTGTTTTCCTCCTTCCCCTCTCTAGGGGCTATGGCATGAAAAAGGCCGTCAAAAAAATTCCCTCCTCTTTCTTTCGACTCAAAGGTCTACCTCCTGTAGGTCCTCTACCGCCGGAACCACCCGCCATTCCTGCTCAGCGAAATTAAAGTCCGCTATCTCCTCAAGGGGGAATTTTAGATACTTGCCGGATCCCGCTGCGGCTATGGAACCGTCCGGCAATAATAGTTCGCCCGTTCCCTTAAAAAAACGTCTTCTCTCCTGCACGATGCGCCCGATAACCCGTATCTCCGCATCCAGGGGAATCGGCTTTTTGTAGCGGGTAGTGAACTCGAGGGTCACGCCCCATATATCACCGTCGTATTTGGTCAGAATGGCGCGTCCGATGGTTTCATCCAGCAGGGCTGCCACAATACCTCCATGGAGGCGGCCGGGGTAGCTCTGGTGTTCTTCCAGGGGCGCACACACCGCCAAGAGCTCGTTATTTTCCAGCTCATAGAAAGATGCCTTCAGGCCGGCTGCATTTTTTAATCCGCAGACCAGACACATCTTACTATTGGGTTGTTTGCCGGTAACGTGATAGCGCATGAGCGGGCTCCCTGTTGATGGTGAACTTATATATTTATCACAATCGTTATAGACAATGCTAGACTGTTCTTTGCCTTCCCTTGTTCGGAACATAAGCCTTCACCATATTCCTCTCCCCCCTCCATTTTGAGACTGTGTCGTAATTCAAATATTTACCTCTCCCCACGTCCCCGCGAGGATCGCGGGATCTTCGACAATGGGGAGAGGGAGGGGGTGAGGGGTCCAGCTAAAAAATGTAACTTATTGTTTTTATTGTAACCCCTCATCTGCCGCCCGCGGCATCCCGTAGTCAATGATTTTATGCAAAGCGGCGCGGGACTGCACCTTCTCCCCTTACTAAGTCCCCCTCCACTTTAATAAAAAATATGGAGGTGGGGATGCCGAATAGTGGCAGGAGAAGGGATATTAGGAGCCAACATGTAATTGCGACACAGTCTCTTCGAGAGAGGGAAAGAGAAAAGACGTTTCCTGTCAAGGGGGGATTAGCGGATGATGTATCCGTCAGGAGATCATCCAGCAACGACGTGAGCGCGTTTTTGGTTCAAGGAGTACCTGATGCTCGGCTTTACCCGCGCCAAAGGCTGGTAGTGTCCTAATTTGAAAATTAGCTCAAAATGGTGAGGTTTATTTCTCGGTAGGCGCAACGGAATGGCTCAGCGGCAGCGGCGGGACAGGCGAGACTTCTTCTCAATTATGCACCATTTCTGGCAAAACGCGCCTTCGCGGAGCGGCGTAGCCGCTGTCCGCTGGAGCCGGTGTTAGCGGGCACGTCGTTTTCGAAGAATTTCTTCACTCATGCAGCCTGTTCGATTTCAATTTTCAAGGCGCGAAGCTCTTCCAACAAATGTTTTGTCCACAATCTCCCAGTTCCACTGATCACACCCAAAAGCTTATTGAAGAAACTCGGCATCTGAATGATGATGGTCTGGGCTAATCGTGTCTCGTCTGGCGTTATGGGATCAAGATCGAAGTAGACGAAGGTGTTACTTTTCGTCTCGATGATTCTCCCCGGCGTATGGATGAACACGTGACTGGGACAAGCGAAAAAGTGAACCAGCTTGTTAGGCACTACCTGCACTACCTGGTAGCGGTGATGAATTTCCTGATTCCCCGCCATCTCTTGGCAGTCGATTATGGCCCTCTCCGTGATTTCATCCGCGCCAATCACTTCAAACTTCTTATGCCCTTTGGCAAGTTGCGAATAGCATGTTGGGAGCTTCTTCACAATGAAATCGAAGACTGTGGTTGATGGTTGATGTATAACGACAGATTTGGAAAGATGGAAGGCGTTGGATTTTCTTCGCGCTTTCGGGACACTGATTGAAGTAATGACGCTCATCCCTGCGTTACCTTATGTTGTGCCTTGCTCAATCGCCAGGATATCATTGAACAAGCAAAAGCAATAATATCCGTAATGATCATTCCGATTGAGCTTGTCCAAGGTGTATTGGCATGGGTTTGGATGTACACATAGTAGGTAATACCGAAGACCCCACTAAAATAGATGAAAATCAATGCGGGGATAGTGAAATAGGAAAGAACATCATTTCTGATATGGTAGCAGTAGATTATAAGAAACCCAAGCCCTAAAGCAAAAACCAACCAGCCGAAGCCCGCTAGTCGAATTAGACTTAACAGAACCAACTGAAGTCCGGATGGTATCTCTGACCAAATCATCCCGCTAGCTTCTGCATGGTAAGGAAAAAACTCTCTTGAAGTGAGAAAAACCATACTCATCGTAAAAGCAACCAAATTGATGAGCAAATAGAGAGCTGTAGAGATGTGCTTGAAGATATTTTTGAGTTTCAATTTCCTTATCCTTTCTGTTAATGTGGTTTATCTTGCACGATTGATTTGGTACATGCTATGCCCGCTAACGACGGGCATGTGCTGCCGGCGGCTTTTTGCCTGTTGAAACAATTATTCATAGACAACAGCCTTCAGTAAGCCACTCCCTACTACTCGATGGAACGGTTGCTGCCCTGAACTATTGGCTTAGGCACCATTCTTGCGCCGTTGAAGCAACAGTAGACGTGCGCCAAAGAATAGACCAACGTAGTTGAGCACGAGTGGTGGCCAATGGAACTGCGCTTGGGGGTTGGATATGAAGGCGAAAAGATGATTTGTTCCAAGGAGAAAGAATAGGACCGTGCAGCCTGTGGCAACTGCCATAGCAAGACGGGAATCGGCAAGCCGTAGCGTGAGGAAAACAATGATTGCACAGCCGATATTCCAGAAGGCGATTTCACGTTGCCAACCTGGGTTTCCACCCCATACAGACAGCTCTGCGCCCCAGAGAGATTGAAAGACCGTTTGCACAACAAAGGCTGAGCAAAAAGCAACAAGACAAATGATCAGAAAGGTTTGAATACGTTTATCCACTTAGAACTCCTTGTATATGATTGTTGTTTCTTTATAGCATTCTCCTGTTGCCATTGCGGGCGCAATTAATGTCTTTTAAGTATGCCGGAGAATGACATTATGATGATGATATTTCAGCCGCCCAACATAGATTATACGGATCCGCACAAGATCCGTAGTTTCGTTTTTCTGTCTGTATAAGATGCCTTTGGATCGCTAGTCAGAAACGTGTTAATCCCTGTATATTCAACTAGTTGCACTCTATTGAGCGACTTATCACGGCAGCTTATGCGGATCGGCATAAGAACCTTCTTCGATTGTCTCAAAGCCCAACCATAGGACTGCCAATACATACCGGTCCACGCTTTAGGACATGGGTATAAATCATAATCGCTTTTTGCAGAATATCGGTTTTGCGGAAGCCGCAGGTGCATGGCTGTAGAATCTGCCAACCGGCTTCGAAGGGACTGATAGAAACTGTATCCCTAGCATAAGCCCCCCAAGCTTTGGGAACCATCAAAGGCTATCATCTTTTGTCCGAGAATGTCAAGTTTCATATTTTTTTTGCCACAATAGGACACTACCAAAGAGTGGGGTGTCACTAAGTGGCATCTCATTCCCCCCACCTATTTAGATATATCTATAATTGAGGGGATGTCACTCCCGCTCTCCCGAAGGTGGCCCTTTGGCCACAATATAGAGATAAGGACTACGGGATCCCTGCCGCTTTGCGGCATCCCCTCATTAAGCATCTAAAGGTTGGGGAGAAAGCGGGAAAAGTGACACATTTAAATTTTTCTGGCAAAAAGGTGTGAGAAAATTGACTTGTAACTGAGGCCGTTCTATAATTCCTTACCATGGACGTTATGATTGAGGATTTTCTCAAAGAGGACATGGGCCAAGGGGACGTTACGACCGATGCTATCGTCCCGGAGGATCACGCCTCAAAGGCCGTCATCCTGGCAAAGGCCGAGGGGGTGGTGGCAGGCAATGGCTTCGCCCGGGAGGTCTTCAGATGCCTTGATAAAGATATCCGGTATGAAGAGCTCAAGCACGACGGCGAACGTGTCATAAAGGGAGATACAGTGGCAGCCATCGCGGGCAAAAGCCGCGCCCTCCTGACAGGGGAGCGGGTGGCATTGAATATCCTCCAGAGATTGTCGGGCATTGCCACCTTCACCAGGGGCTTTGTAGAGGCCGTTAAGGGCACAGGGGTTAAAATCCTCGACACAAGAAAGACCTCGCCGGGTCTGAGAAGTATGGAAAAATATGCAGTCAGGATGGGCGGAGGATTTAACCATAGATTCGACCTGAGCGAGATGGCTCTCATCAAGGAGAATCACATAGCCGTGGCAGGTTCTATAACGGAAGCGGTGAAGCGCGTGAGATCACATGCCACGATACCTATTGAAGTGGAGGTGAAAACCATGGACGAGCTGCAGCAGGCCATGGACGCAGGTGTTGACAGGATCATGCTCGATAACTGGGATATGGCATCTATAAGACTGGCGGCAGCACTGGTCCATAAAAGGATTCCTCTCGAGGTTTCGGGGAACATGACCATGGAAAAGGCACGCGAGGCTGCAAAGACAGGGATCGATTTCATCTCCGTGGGGGCGCTCACCCATTCGTTCAAGGCGCTCGATATGACCTTGCTCCAGCAAAGGTTAAGGGACAAAGGCTGAAAGATCACCTTGGGCATTACAGAGATCTTTGAACGGGACATGGTAGAGCGCTGTTATTGCGGATGATAGTATAGTGGGAAAGGCGCAATCGGCATGGAAGCGGATGCCGGGAAATATTCGAACATGGTGAGAAACAAAAAACATTATTGTGATGTGCTTGTCATCGGATCGGGCATAGCCGGGCTTTCCGCAGCGATTATCGCTGCCGAGCAGGGGCTCGATGTCATCGTTTTAAACAAAGAGGCGTCTCTGGAAGAATCCAACACCCAGTACGCCCAGGGAGGGATCGTCTGCCGGGGGAAGGATGATACTCCGCAACTCCTTATCGACGATATCATGGAAGCAGGCGATGGGATTTCCAACCTCGAGGCAGTCACCATCCTTGCCACCGAAGGCCCCTCCCTCGTGGAGGAGTTTCTGGTCAAGAAGATCGGGGTCCCCTTTTCACGTTCCGACAAAGGTGAATTGGAATATGCCAGGGAGGCCAGCCACTCGAGCCGCCGGATCCTTTACTGCATGGATACCACAGGGAGGCAGATAGAACAAAGCCTCCTACAAAAGGCGCAGAAGATCGAGCGTATTCATCTTTTTGCCGACTACACGGCCATCGACCTTCTTACCATCCCCCACCATTCAACCAACCCTCTCTCCCTCTACCGGGAGCCCCAATGCATCGGGGCCTATGTGCTCAATAACATCGATGAGAAGGTTGAGATGTTATTCTCAGCGTATACCGTCCTCGCCACCGGAGGACTCGGCAGGATCTATCTGCATACCACCAATCCCGCCTGCGCAACAGGCGACGGATTCGCCATGGCATACCGGGCAGGGGCCAGGCTGATCAACATGGAGTATGTTCAGTTTCATCCCACCTCTCTCTTCCATAAGGATGCCGACGGGTTTCTCATCTCGGAGGCCATGCGGGGCGAGGGGGCCAGGCTCATGACCAAGGACAATGTCCACTTTATGGAAAAATATTCCTCCCTTGGCGATCTTGCCCCCAGGGATGAGGTCTCGCGGGCCATCTATGAGGAGATGATCAGGAGGGGCGATTCCTATGTCTATCTCGATAGTGCATCCTATGCGCAGATAGACATTAAAAAACGGTTCCCTGCCATCTATGAGAAATGTCTGTCCCTTGGCATCGATATCCTCAAGGGCCCGATACCGGTCGTGCCTGCTGCTCATTATAGCTGCGGAGGGGTACAGGTGGACACCTGGGGAAGGACGTCATTGAAGAATCTCTATGCTGTGGGGGAAGTCTCGGCAACAGGCATCCATGGTGCGAATAGGCTCGCCTCCACCTCGCTGCTGGAAGGATTGGTATGGGGGGTGAGGGCGGCACAACATATAACTACGCACCTTGATAACGAGAAACCGTACACGGAAGCTGAAATCCCTCCCTGGCAGCCCCCTGAAAAAGAGGAAGAAGTCGACCCTGCCCTGATCCAACAGGACTGGCTCAGCATTAAATCAACGATGTGGAACTACGTCGGCATTATCAGGACGATAAAAAGGCTCGAACGGGGAAGGGCGGATCTCCGCTATTTGAGAACCAGGATCGACGATTTCTATAGAAAGGCCCATCTCGACCCCATGGTCCTCAATCTGAGAAACGGCATGCAAACCGCTCTCATCGTGGCCGAAGCAGCCTTTTCCAACAGAAACAGCCGGGGTGCGCACTTTATAGAGTAAATATGGGTGCGCACTTTATAGAGTAAATATGGGCGCGCACACTATATAGAGTAAAGGCGGTGGCTGTACACTTTATATAATTAATAGAGAAATAGTGGTTGCACACACTATATAAAGAAACAGCGGGGGCACTTCACTCTACCAATACGACGCCGAAGATATCCCTCTCCTCTTTGTGGGTGCGGAGCACCTGTATCGGAAGGTCATGCCCCCTCGCAGTCGCGAAGGCATCGATGCCGCAGGCCTCCATAGAAGGTCTTGACCTGTCCGCGTGCAGGCAGCTGCCGGTGGGATCGCACTTTTTACATCTTCTACACGGCCCGCTCCCCATTCCCCATGCCTTGTAATAGCCGTCGAGAAACAGGGCCTTCTCTATATCGACCACCAACTCATTGAATTCATCCAAGACCGCATAACCTTTTTGCCAATGGCGGTGGAGCAATATGGCGTGGCTGTAGGAGTCAAGGATACCGCGCATCCCCTCGGGGGTTGGGGTGTATGGCGGGCAACAGAGGCCGCGGCCATAGCCGAAGCATCCGAATTGGCACTTGAGCCGCACCCAGGGGGCGGTAATAATGCTCGGGGTCTCGATTATCCGCGCATGATCGACGCCTCTCTCGAGGGCCATCGTGAGGTACGGTGTTAGTTTTTCCTTGTCATGATGCATGGGACAATAATGATACTGCCACGACTGGTCTGCAGCAATAGTATAGATTATAGGTAAGTCAGTCAAGGGTAGCATGAGCGGATAATGCGAAATATGTATCGGGATAATGATATCACCTTTTTTTGCACAAACTGTATCGGAGCACCCGCCGGGCAAGGCGATCAGGGGATAGCGTGCGTGCGGAGTAAACTGTCTTGACGAACGTCCTGTTCGGCATTATGCTTTAATCAATGGCACGTCAAGCGGATTATAAGAACTTCGAGGCGACCGCGCTCTTTTGTCCCCGTTGCAAGGTGGCGATGCCGGTGCGCAAGAGGTTGCTGTTGGTCCTCTCCGAGGGTGAAAAGTATGAGTATTTGTGTGCCCGCTGTGGTCATTCCGTAGGGGATAAGCTCGAGAAAGAGGCTCGAGGGCCCCACCTCATCATTCGTTGATCAAGTGAAAAAAATCCTTGCTTTTTTTAGTGATATGTGCTAAAAATAAGGATAACAAATCCTGCTTTTATTCGAAAGGCGGGTATAAAACCCCGCTTTTTTGTTAGGGGCTGTTTATTCTATGGATAGACGGGCCGTCGTGCAGAAGGCCGAGGCCATCCTTGAGCCCCTCCTGGAGGCAGAAGGGCTCTCCTTGGTGGATATAGAATATAAGTGGGAGCGTGGAGGCTGGATCTTCAGGGTTCTCATCGACAAGACGCAAGGTATTACGCTGGACGATTGTGCCCGGGTGAGCCGGGAGTTCGGGCAGCTGCTGGATGTGGAGAATATCATACCGGCCTCCTATCGCCTGGAGGTCTCCTCCCCCGGGTTGGACAGGCCCTTAAAAAAAGAGGCGGATTTTATCAAATACACGGGCAGACGCGTGCGGATTAAGACAAGAGAACCGGTCTCGGGGAGGCGCAACTTCAAGGGCGATCTCATCGGCTGCGCCGAGGCAAAGGTCACGGTGAAGGTGGAGGGGGGCGAGGTTTTTACCATCCCCCTTGCATCCATCCTCAAGGCGAATCTTGCGCTTGAGTTGAATCGTTTGTGAGGTCATACGATGAACCAGAATCTTAACTATCTCATCGAACAGGTTGGCAGGGACAAGGGCATTGACAAGCGGGTCATCATCGAGGCCCTGGAAGATGCCATGCTGAAGGCATCCAAGAAGAGATACGGCCTGCAGAAAGAGATCGAGGCCCGCTTCAACGAGGAGCAGGGGGAGGTCGAGCTTTTCCAGTTTAAGACCGTGGTTGAAAAGGTCGAAGACCCCGATCTGCAGATCCCTGTGGAGGAGGCCAAGCGGATGGACCCCGAGGCGGAGGTTGGGGACAGTCTGGGGGTCAAACTGAGCGTCGAAGACCTGGGGAGGATCGCAGCCCAAACGGCCAAGCAGGTCATCATGCAGCGGGTGAGGGATGCGGAGGGTGAGACCATCTACAACGAGTATAAGGACCGAAAGGGGGAGGTGGTCACCGGCTTTGTCCAGCGGATCGAGCGGGGCAACATCTACGTGAATCTCGGGCGGACCGAGGCCATCTTGCCCAAAAGGGAACAGGTCCCCCGCGAAGCCTATAAGCGGGGAGAGCGTATCAAGGCCTATATCTTGGATGTCCAGCGGACCCCTGTCGGATGCCAGATCTATCTCTCCAGAACCCACCCCGGCTTCCTGGCCAAGCTCTTCGAGATCGAGGTCCCCGAGATCTCCGAGGGGATCGTGCGGGTGATGAGCGCGGCCCGGGAACCCGGTGAGCGATCCAAGATAGCCGTGTACAGCAACGATACCGATGTGGACCCGGTGGGGGCATCGGTGGGGATGAAGGGTTCCCGAGTGCAGAGCGTAGTGCAGGAGCTGCGGGGGGAGAAGATCGATATCATCCCCTATAGCTCGGATCCCGCCAAGTTCGTTTGTAACGCCCTCTCGCCCGCCAAGGTCTCCAAGGTCTATCTCAACAATGAGGAAAAGTATATGGAGATCGTCGTAGCGGACGATCAACTCTCCCTGGCCATCGGCAAGCGGGGGCAGAACGTCCGCCTGGCATCGAAGCTGACGGGATGGAAGATCGACATCAAGAGCGAATCGAAGATGGAGAAGCTCTCGGAAGAGGTCGTCGGGCGCCTCACGGCCCTGCCCGGGGTAGGGGAGATCATCGCCCGGGTCCTCTACGACGAGGGGTTCTACACCATCGAGGATGTGGCTGAGTCGGATGGAGAGGAACTGGGCAGAATCACCGGAATCGGCGAAAAGAAGGGCGAGAAGATCGTGGAGGCCGCCCGGGTCATGGCCGGTCTCACCACGGTCTCAGAGGAAGGAAAGCTGGAGCGGGTCAAGCGGGGGGATGATCCCGTGGAGCGGCTTCCCGGGGTAGGGGAGAAGACCGCCGCCCTCTTGCAGGAGTCGGGATATGGGAGTGTGCGTGATCTCTTCCAGGCGGATGTGGGGGTTCTCTCTCAGCTTCCCGGTTTCAGCCGCAAGAAGGCCGAGAACTTGATCCAGGCGGCCAAGGAATATATCGACAAGGGAGAATGAGGACCAACCATGTTCCCATCAGGACCTGTCTGGGGTGCGGTCAGCGGCGACAGAAGGGTGAGTTGGTGAGGATCGTGATCAAAGACAAGGCATTGATGGTTGATGAAGGCGGGAGGCTTCCCGGCAGGGGGGCGTATCTGTGCCACTGTACGGAGTGTGTGCACCGCCTGCTCAAGAAAAAAGGGAGATTATCCTATGCTTTGCGAGCCGCATTGCCCCATGCCGTGGAAGAGGGCTTTTTACGCGACCTGTTGCTGCCGGAGGTAGGAGAGGGATAGGTTTGATGGAAGAGGAAGGCAAGGTTGAGGTAGAAGAAAGACGGATCAGGCCCACGATCATCCGCCGGCGCAAGAGGGTGACGGAGCCGGAGGCGCCTGTTGAGGAACAGGCGGCGGCAGAAGCCGAGGAACGGGCTCCCGAGGCCCTTGCCCCCTCCGAGGCCAAGGAGGAGGTACCGGCTCCCCAGAAGCAGGTAACGAAGGAGGCTGCCAAGAAGGAGCCCCGCGTCGTCAAGATCCCCAAGGAGAAAACGCAGCCTGCGCGGGTGGTGGGAAGGGTCGAGCTGAAGACGCGGCCCGAGCCAACCACACCTGCAAAGGCCCCTGCAAGGACCCCTGCCAAGGCAGAGCCCCCCCGCGAGAGGAAGCCGGCGGAGGTCCTGGAGACGGTGCCTGCCGAGACACCAATTGAGAAGGCAAAAAGGGAGCGGAAGGCCAAGCGGGAGAAGGAGGAGCTGGAGGAGAAGACCCGGAAGAAATTCAGGAGGCACAGAGAGGTTATTACCTTTGAAGAAGCGGGGATCGAGGAGACCCCCGTCTCCAGGAAGGGAGAGCGGGTCTTTACCGCGCACAGGCCTGCCAAAAAGAAGGTAGCTACCAGACCACGCCTCAAGACCCAGATCACCACCCCCAAGGCCATCAAGAAGGTCATCAAGATCACCGAGGTGATCTCGGTGGGGGAGCTGGCCCAGCGGATGGGGGCCAAGGTGGGAGAGGTGGGCAGGAAATTGATGGAACTGGGTCTGAGGACGACCGTCAATCAGAGCATCGATGTGGATACCGCTGCCGTGGTGGCCACTGAATTCGGCTATGAGGTGGAGAGTATTGCCATCGATGTGGACAAGATCCTGCAGCGGATCGAGGATCCTCTTGACAAGCTCCTTTCCCGGCCCCCGGTGGTCACCATTATGGGGCATGTGGACCATGGGAAGACCCTGTTGCTCGATGCCGTCAGGAAGTCCCACCTGGTCGACGCGGAAGCCGGAGGCATCACCCAGCACATCGGGGCCTATAAGGTTGATCTTGACAAGGGGACCATCGTCTTCATCGATACTCCGGGGCACGAGGCCTTCACCGCCATGCGGGCCAGGGGGGCCCAGGTGACGGATATCGTGGTGCTGGTGGTGGCGGCCGACGACGGTGTCATGCCGCAAACCATCGAGGCCATCGATCACGCCAAGGCCGCCGAGGTCCCCATTATCGTGGCCATCAACAAGATAGATAAACCCGAAGCAGACCCGGAAAAGGCCAAACGAGATCTCTCCGAATTGGGCCTCGTCCCCGAAGAATGGGGAGGGCATACCCTCTACGCCCAGGTATCGGCTAAGAAGCGCATCGGGATAGATGCCCTCTTGGAATTGATCCTCCTGCAGGCGGAGATGCTGGACCTCAAGGAGAATCCAGACAAACCCGCGCGGGGCGTCGTGGTGGAGGCCCGATTGGATAGGGGACGCGGTCCGGTAGGAACCGTGATGGTACAGGAGGGGACCCTGAGGGCCGGGGACGTCTTTGTCTCCGGGGACACCTATGGCAGGGTGAAGGCCATGCTGGACGAGCGCGGGAAGCACTTAAAAGAAGCGGGCCCTGCCACGCCTGTAGAGGTGGTCGGCTTCACCGGGATACCCGATGCAGGGGATGACCTTATCAGCGTGGAGAGCGAAAAGGTGGCCAAGGAGATAAGCCTCCATCGCCAGAAGCGGCTGAGGGGAGATGCCGGGGTGAGGCCGGAGCGGTTATCCCTGGAGGATCTCTATAACCGGATCCAGCAGGGTGAGATGAAGGAGTTGCGGGTGGTGCTCAAGGGAGATACCCACGGCTCCATCCAGGCCATCCATGAGGCCCTGGAGAGGTTGAGCACCGATGAGGTCAAGATCGAGGTCCTCCATCAGGGGGTCGGGGGGATCTCGGAGACCGATGTCACCCTGGCAGCTGCCTCCGATGCCGTGATCGTCGGCTTTAACGTATCCCCCCTCGACAAGGCGAAGAGGATGGCGGAACAGGAGCAGGTGGATATCAGGGTGTACAACATCATCTATGAGGTCATAGAGGATGTTGAAAAGGCCCTGAAGGGGCTTCTCGGACCGATCAAGAAAGAGGTCATTCTCGGCAGGGCCGAGGTGCGTGAGGTCTTCCGCGTCTCCAAGATCGGCGTCGTGGCCGGCAGCTTTGTGAATGAGGGGAAAATGGTCAGGGGAGCGGATGTGCGGCTCTTCAGAAACGGCGACCTGGTACATGAAGGGAAGATCTCCTCTTTGAAGCGTTTTAAGGATGATGCAAGAGAGGTCCAGGCCGGCTACGAATGCGGTGTCGCGGTCGAGGGGTATGACGCCTGGGAGGCCGGGGATACCATCGAGGCCTTTACCTACGAAGAGGTGGCGCGTTAGATGGAGAGGTGAGATGGTAGTGGGGGTATGCCATCTTGATCTCGTTCTTCCCGAAGGGTCCTCTCTCAAAGCGAAGAGGAGCGTCATCAAGAGCCTTATCACGAGGGTGAGGGCAAAGTTCAATGTCTCCATCGCCGAAGTGGGGGGACACGATCTCTGGCAGCGGGCCCGCGTGGGGATCTGCCTGGTGGGATCGGATAAACCCTTCATCAATTCCTCCATGGACAAGGTGCTCGATTATATAGAAAGACTGGGTTTGCTGGAGGTGGTCGGCTCGGAGACGGAGTTTTTACACTTTAACTATGATGAGGTTTAAACGGGCGGAAAAGGTGGGTGATCAGATCAGGGCGGAGATCTCGGAGATCCTTCTCAGAGAGCTGAAAGATCCCCGGATAGGGTTTGTCACCATTACCAAGGTCGCCGTCTCCGATGACCTCAGAACAGCCAAGGTCTATTACAGCGTCTTCGGAGGAGAGCAGGAGAAAGAGGATTCGTATAAAGGCTTGGAGAGCGCCACAGGTTATATCAAACGGGAGCTGGGCAGGCGGATTCGGCTCAAGTACATGCCCGAGATCACCTTCATGTTTGATGACTCGTTGGAATATGGGGAACACATCGAGGAGCTCTTGCGGGACGTACAGAGCCCGGCTGAGGAGCATTGATGGGACGGGTTGCCCGAGGGGCCAACGGCATCGTTGTTGTCGATAAGCCGGCGGGGATCACCTCGTACGATGTGGTGCGCAAGCTCAAGGGGTTGCTCTCGGGCCTGAAGATCGGTTATCTGGGGACCCTCGACCCCCTGGCTACGGGGGTGCTCCCCCTCTTGTTGGGAGAGGGGACCAAGCTCGCCCCCTTCTTAGAAGCCGGGCACAAGGTGTATGAGGCCGTCCTCCACCTGGGGGTGGTTACCGATACCCAGGACAGGGAGGGAAGGGTCCTGCAATCGGTGGAGGTAGGGGGGTATGATCTGTCTCCCCAGAAGATAGAAGAGGTGATTGGACGATTCAGGGGGCGGATCATGCAGCTCCCCCCCATGTACTCCGCCCTGAAACAGAACGGCGAGCCCCTCTATAAGCTGGCGCGCAGGGGTGAGGAGGTCGAGCGGGCCCTGCGGGAGGTGGAGATCTATGAGCTCCGGGTAACGGAGATCGATCCACCGTATCTCCATCTTTACATCGAGTGCTCCAAGGGGACGTACATCCGCACCATGGCCCATGATATCGGGAGAGAGTTGGGTTGCGGCGCCCATTTGACGGCGTTGCGCCGGACACGCAGCGGCCCCTTCTCCCTTGATGATGCCCTCACCCTCGACGATATCGAAGGATTGCTCAAGACGGGGAAGCTCAAGAAACGCATGATCCCCCTTGCCCAGGCCATGGCCTTTTTGCCTGCTGTTGAAGTGGAAGAGGCCGATGCCCTCCAGATCAGCAACGGGCAGGTTATAACCCTGGCGGATGCGTCTCACCGGTCCGAGGAGGATGCCCCGCAAGGGGGACGAAAAGAGGTCCCGCAAGTCCCCTCTGTTGCGCAGCAACATCCCGACAATCAGTTCTCTATACAAAAGAGAGCGGGACACTTTAACAAAAATATGGTGGTGGGGATGCCGCACAGCGGCAGGGGACTGAAAGAAGCGCAAGTCGTGAGGGTTGTGGCGAGAGAGGGGGGAGGCCTCGTCGCCGTGGGTGCAATCCAGCACGGGACAAAGGGCCTCGTGCTCAGGCCCCTGCGGGTCTTCCACGATGCCGTATTTACAAAAAGGCCCCCCTATGGTAGAGATAGAGTGCACACTATGGTTGATCAAGGAGGAAGGTAAATGGTTTTGGCAGTCGAGAAGAAGAAAGGGATTGTAGAACAATTCAGGTTGCATGACAAGGATACGGGATCATCCGAGGTGCAGATAGCACTGCTCACCGAGCGGATCAACTATCTGACAGAGCACTTCAAGACACACAAGAAAGATCATCACTCCCGCCAAGGTCTCCTGAGGCTGGTCAGCCTGAGGAGGTCCCTCCTTGATTATCTCAAACGACACAATACGGAGCGCTACCGCACACTGATTGAAGAGCTGGGGATCAGGAAGTAACGCCTGGATTCCCGAGAGGAGATAGATTTCATGTATAAGAAGATTGAACGAGAATGGGCAGGGCGGACCCTTGCCATCGAGATCGACAAGGTCGCCAAGCAGGCCGACGGCGCCGTCCTCGTCCACTACGGGGAAACCGTTGTCCTGGTGACGGCGGTGGCAAACAGAGAACCAAAGGAGGGTATTGATTTCTTCCCCCTCCTGGCAAACTATGTGGAGATGACCTATGCCGCCGGGCGGATCCCCGGGGGCTTCTTCAAGAGGGAGGGGCGGCCGACCGATCGAGAGATCCTCTCCTCCCGTCTCATAGATAGGGGCATCAGACCCCTCTTTCCCAAAGGGTTCCGCAACGATACCCAGGTGGTTGCCACGGTCCTTTCCTCGGACAGGCAGAACGATCCCTCCATCTTGGGTATCATCGGGGCCTCGACTGCCCTGCAGATATCGGATATCCCCTTTGAGGGTCCTCTCGCCGGGGTCAAGGTCGGCAGGATAGACAAGGCATTTATCATCAACCCCACGACCGAGGAGTTGACGAGGAGTGACCTGGATCTTATCGTGTCAGGGAACCGCCAGGGTGTGGTGATGGTGGAGGGCGGGGGCAGTATCGTCGATGAGGGGGTTGTGCTCGAGGCGATCTTCTACGGCTATGAGGCCCTCAAGCCGATCCTCGACCTGCAGGATGAGCTCAAGGCCGATTGCGGAAAGGAAAAGAGACCGTATACCTCCTTGGCAGAGGGCGGTCCTTTGTGGGAGGAGGTAAAGGGGTGGGTGAAGCCCCTGCTCACGGCTGCCTTCGGGATATCGCACAAGATCGAGCGCCGGGATAAGATACAGGAGATCTATCAAGAGGCCGCGGAGCGATTCGGCGGCGCGGAGGGGGAGTCCGCCCCCGTGGTGCGCAAGGCCTGCGAGGATGCCGATCGAGAACTCGTGCGCTCTCCTATCTTTCAAGAAAAGAAGCGTATGGACGGCAGGGGGCTTGCCGACATCAGGCCCATAAGCTGCGAGGTGGGCCTGCTGCCCCGGACCCATGGCTCGGCCCTCTTTACGAGGGGTGAGACCCAGGTCATGGCCGTCACGACCTTTGGCACCTCCGAGGATGAGAAGAAGGTGGAGTCCCTCTTGGGAGAGGCTTTCTATAAGACCTTCATGCTCCACTACAACTTTCCTCCCTTCTCCGTCGGCGAGGTCTCCTTTTTGCGTTCACCCAGCCGGCGGGAGGTCGGACACGGCTTCCTGGCCGAGCGGGCCCTCTTGCCCCTCTTGCCCTCGGCTGAAGAATTTCCTTACACTATTCGTTTGGTCTCGGAGGTGTTGGAGTCCAATGGCTCCTCTTCCATGGCCACCGTGTGCGGCGGCTGTCTCTCCCTGATGGATGCCGGGGTTCCCATCAAGGCCCCGGTTGCCGGCATCGCCATGGGGCTCATGAAGGGTGCGGATCAGGTGGCCATCCTGACCGACATCGCCGGGGATGAGGATCATCACGGCGATATGGACTTCAAGGTGGCGGGAACCGCAGAGGGGATCACCGCCCTGCAGATGGATGTGAAGATCCCCGGCCTGAGCAAGGAGATTATGGGGCAGGCGCTCAGACAGGCCCGCGAGGCCCGGCTCGCCGTCCTCGACGTCATGACCAAGACCCTGGAAAAACCGCGCGCGGAACTCTCCAAGCACGCCCCCCGTATCGTGACCATCCAGATCAATCCGGATCGGATCAGGGATGTCGTCGGTCCCTTGGGGAAGAATATCAGGTCCATCATCGAGAGGACCGGGTGCAAGATAGACATCGAGGATACCGGGGCCATAAAGATCGCCTCGTCATCCCCCGAGGCTATCGAGGAGGCCATCGCCCTGGTCAAGGGATGTTCCCAGGAGGCTGAGATAGGGGAGGTCTACATGGGAAAGGTCAAGAAGATCATGGACTTCGGCGCCTTCGTGGAGATCATGCCCGGGGTTGAAGGTCTGGTGCACATATCCCAGCTTGCCCGGGAGCGGGTGGCCAAAGTCACCGATGTCCTCAAGGTGGGGGATGAGATCCAGGTGAAGGTCCTCGAGATCGATGGCAACGGCAAGATCAGACTGAGTCGCCGGGCGTTGCTCGTCGAGGAAGGGAGTGGAGGCAGTGGGGGACATGAGCGGGACAAGAGGCGAAACGCCCGATAATCTCCCCCCTGTACCATCGGAGGAACAAAAAGGCCGCAGGAGGCGGTCTTTTTTTTCAGTGAGATCTTATGCCTGCTTAGACATTAGATCTCACTGAATCCCCCTTGCGGGATGGCAAGTGAGGGTGGCCTGACCAAAGGGTCGCCTCCGGGAACTATAAAAATCCCCCTGAATCCCCCTTTGCTAAAGGGGGAAGAACTCCTCCCTTTTGTAAAGGGAGGTGGGGAGGGATTTGGGTGGTCAATTTCTCAGCAATGGAAACATACCAAAAGACCCGATTGGATAACGGCATCCGCGTCCTAACCGAGGCCGTCCCGACCTTAGATTCAACATCCCTCGGTATCTGGATCACCTCAGGGTCCAGGGATGAGGTAATCGGTGAGTGCGGCCTCTCTCATTTTATCGAGCATCTCCTCTTCAAAGGAACAGAGCGCAGAAGCGCCTTCGATATCAGCAGGGAGATCGAGTCGGTGGGCGGAAGCATCAACGCCTTTACCGGAAAGGAATATACCTGTTTCCATGCCAAGGTCCTCAAGCGGGACACCGCCTTGGCCGTCGATATATTGGCCGATATCGTCGCCCATTCCGTCTTCGACCCCGGGGAGATAGAGCGGGAGCGCATGGTGGTGGTGCAGGAGATAAAGATGGTCGAGGATACACCCGATGACTATATCCATGACCTCTTTCACCGCTCCTTCTGGGGGGATCATCCCCTCGGATGCCCTATAACAGGGGTGAAGGAGAACATCCTTTCCTTCCAGCGCGAGGAGATAATCGCCTTTTTGCAGAGACAGTATACCCCTGACAGGATGATCGTGGCCTCAGCAGGGGGGGTGGATCATGGTCAGCTGGTGGACTTGGTTCAGGCCCGGCTCGGGCACCTTAAGCCCTGCCCCTCGCCATTGCAGCGGGAGGGGACGCACGGAGGCAAATCCCGGATGCAAGTGACTCATCGTGATCTCGAACAAATTCACTTCTGCCTAGGGACCAGCGGTATACCCCACAATCATCGGCTCCGGTATGCCGGCCACACCCTCAACACTATATTGGGGGGCAATATGAGCTCACGCCTGTTTCAGGAGGTCAGGGAGAAGCGGGGTCTGACCTACAGCATCTACTCCTTTCTCAGCACCTATTCGGACACCGGCCTCTTCGGGGTCTACGCCGGCACCACCAAGGCGGAGATCCAGGAGGTCATCACCTTGATCCTGCAGGAGTTGCAGGCCATCAAGGCGGGCAGGGTTCGGATGGAAGACCTCTCGGCGGCCAAGGAATACCTCAAGGGAGGCACGATCCTCAGCCTGGAGGGGTCTGACGGCAGGATGAGCAGGTTGGCCAGGGATGAGATCTGCTTCGATCGCTACATCCCCCTGGAAGAGGTCCTGAGCGCCTTGGGGGGGGTTTCGGAGGAGGCAATCGCCGAGGTCGCGCAGGAGATGCTCGGCTCCCATCCCCTCTGCATCACCCTGTTGGGGGCCATTGAGGAGGGCGAGCTCCCCTGGAAGACGGTGGATCTGTGAGATGGTGAAGGTGCGAATAAAAAAGGTGCGGGATGCAGCGGTAAAGCTGCCGCACTATATGACACCCCTCTCAGCGGGTATGGATCTCTGTGCCGCTTTAAAGGAGGGGGAAGTGGTCTTGGACCCGGGCCGATGGCAGCTCATCCCTACCGGTATTGCCATCGCCCTGCCCGAGGGGTACGAGGCTGAGGTGCGCCCCCGCAGCGGACTGGCTCTAAAGCATGGGGTGACCCTGCTCAACTCGCCGGGGACCGTCGATGCCGACTACCGGGGTGAGATCGGCGCCATCATGATCAACCTGGGTCATGAGCCCTTTGTCATCAGGGACGGCGACAGGATCGCCCAGCTGGTCATCCACCAGGTCTGCCGCGCCGAGCTTGAGGAGGCGGCGGATCTGCCCGAAAGCATCAGAGGCGAGGGCGGCTTCGGGCATACAGGCAGGTGAAGGGGTAAGAGGATGCGAATAGGGATCATGGCCGATTCGCATGATAATATACCGATGATCAAGCAAGCCTGCGAGCTCTTTAATGCCCACAAGGTCCGGATGGTCTTTCACGCGGGGGACTACATCGCCCCTTTTTCTTTGAACCCCCTGAACCAAATCCTTCACTGCGATTATCGAGGGGTCTTCGGAAACAACGACGGGGAGCGCATCGGGCTTGAGCGGATTGCTGGTGGCAGGGTCCACCCCTCTCCTGCCGAGTTTGCCATTGAGAAGTGGCGGATCCTGGTGGCCCATGAGCTGCCCGCCCCGGAGGCCACGGCAGTTGACAACACCTATCGCCTCGTGGTCTACGGTCATACCCACCTGCCCGAGGTCAAGCGGGTGGGGGAGACCCTGGTGGTCAATCCAGGGGAGTGCGGCGGATGGCTCTTCGGGCGCTGCACCGTGGCCATCGCCCATCTGGACACCCTCGAAGCCGAGATCATAGAGCTATGAGGGGAGAGATCCTCGATCCCTTTCTCCATTATCTAGCGATTGAGAAGGGCCTTGCCCGCAACACCCTTGAGGCCTATAGCCGGGACCTCAATGCCTACCTCGATTTTTTAGAAGGCGAGGGGATCGCGTCCCTTGCCGGCACCACCAAGCTCACAATCATGGCCTTTATCCGGCGCTTGCAAAAGGGTGGGCTTGCGCTGCGCAGCATCACCCGGGCATTGGTGGCCGTGCGCGGCCTGTATCGCTACCATGCGAGTGAAGGGCATCTGGAGGCCAACCCCTTGGAGGATATGGAGCTTCCCAAACTGAGCCCGACCCTCCCGCATGTCCTCACCGTGCTTGATGTGGAGCAGCTCCTGGCCCAGCCCGATGCTGCAAGTCCTCGGGGGATCAGGGATGGGGCGATGCTGGAGCTCCTCTACGCCACGGGCATGAGGGTCTCCGAGCTCGTTGAGCTTCCCACGAGCAAGGTGAACCTGGAGGCGGGGTTTGTCACCATCAGGGGAAAGGGGGGCAAGGAGCGGATCTGCCCCATCGGGGAGATGGCCATGGAGCGCGTGAGGATCTACCTGGAGCAGACAAGGCCGGCCATGCTCAAGGGGGGGGAGAGTCCTTTCCTTTTTTTAAATAACCGGCGTGGAAGGCTCAGCAGACAGGGATTTTGGAAGATTTTGAGGCAGTATGCCTTGCAGGCCGGGATCACCAAGCGGATCACCCCCCATACCCTGCGCCACTCCTTTGCGACTCATTTGTTAGAGCGGGGGGCCGACCTCAGGTTCATCCAGGCGATGCTCGGGCACGCGGACATCGGCACCACCCAGATCTACACCCATGTGAACCGGGAGTATCTCAAAAAACTCCACCGCCGGTTTCATCCCCGGGCGTGAACGCGAGCCATACCTACTATGAGGTCGTGGAAGTAATGCCTTTTTCTCAAGCTCATCCCTTCAGGGCAGCTACGACGATATTTGATCTTTGCTCGTCGTAATGCTAAGCTAAGCGGCTGTTCGATTATACCCTCTCTATAACAAGGCACTGTGATATCAATGAAAAGGCGATATATTTCCAGTAAAGGCGGCGGTGACTCTATGCACATCGGATTTCACCTCACCTATGATTTTCACCATGCCATGCTCGACCCCATTTATGCCCTTCTGAGGGACGAATATCCTTGTCTTATGGCGAAGGATGCCAAGGCCATCATCGATTTTAAGCCGAAGGTCCTGGCGCTAGCCGATGCCCACTATCATTACTTTCGCGGAAAACTTCCGGGAACTATTATTATCTGGGTCAGGCATGGATTTTCAAATAAAAACCATGTCAGTCGATGTATTTCAGGAAGCGATTTTGCGTGTGTCTCCAGCCCTTGGATGCGCGATGAATATATTCGCATGGGCGCACGGCCGCGCCTCGGTTACTGGGTAACGGGCTTTGTGCCGATGGACAAAGCACTTGTTCACAGCAAACATTTTACCCCCTCCCTGCTTCCAAAAAATTTTTCGCAGGGCAGGGCGACGCTTCTGTATGCGCCAACGTGGAATAACTATCTCAATTCGGTCGAGGTGCTGGGGGATCAATGGCTCGACACCCTCGGTCGTAGCATGCCCCATATTAATGTAATAATAAAGCCTCATCCTCATATTCCCACTTTATTCCCTCGATGGATGGCGATGTGGAGAGCCGCTGCGCGACGCAATAAGCAGACCATATTGATTGAAGACAGTAACGCAGACATTTATGAATATCTGAGTTCCGCAGATATTTTGTTGTCAGATGCGTCCAGTGTGATATTCTATTTCCTTGCCTTCAATCGCCCCATCATCCTTGTAAATAACCCGCAGCGTTTTAAAGATCAGATATATTTTAATCCGGCCGGGCATGAGTGGACATGGAGAGATATGGGGATACCAATAGATCATCGCGAGGAGCTTCCCCATGCCTTACAGCGATGCCTTCAATACCCAGAAGAATTTTCAAAGCAGAGGACCCTCTACCGGAAAAGGATATTTGGAAACCTTCTTGATGGACGTGCAGCTGAAAGAATTGCAAATCGGATCAGGTCACTGTGTAATCCGCGTTTAAGAGATAAACAGTGGGTTACAAGCAGTTGGGATGCGGCATCAGCTTTTAGCAGCTTGGACAAAAAGAGATTAGTATTATTGAACATACGTCTTTTTTTGACACCTCTAAGAAAATCATTAAGACGCTACCCGCGGATATTCTTGCCGCTTAAAAAGGCACTTCAGTGGTTGAGCGCATTATATATTAATGAGAGCAAAGGACGTGAAGGTGGTACTCAATAAAAGAGAGTTGCATGATACTACCGTCGCGCTGGTTCCGGCAGCCGGAATGGGGACGAGGGTAGGCCTCGGCCCAAAGGCCTTTTTGCAGCAAGGAGGGCACAGCGTCGTTACGAAGGTCGTTCATGCGCTCTCCCCATGCGTCAAGCGAATCCTTGTTGGCGTGCCTTCCGGTTATCTTGACCGCGCTCACGATGAGCTGAAAGGTCTGGCAGAGGTCTTCCCTGGGGGGGCATCGCGTCAAGAGACGGTCTTTATCTTACTTAACCAATGCATCGAGCAGATCGTCTTGATTCACGATGTTACGCGGCCCTTTGCTTCCCAGTCTCTGATAGAGAAGGTCATTGATGCCGGCAAACTGTACGGCGCAGCTGTATCCTGCATTCCCATGCATACGCCTGTGGCGGCCTGCAAAGACGATCTGATATCGGGATCTATTTCGATAGCGGACCTACGGCAGACTCAGAGCCCTCAAGCCTACCGCCGAGACATCCTGGTGCAGGCCTATACAAGGGCTCTGGAGGCCGGATGGGAGACACAGACAACGTGGCAGCTCGTGGTGCAAGCAGGCATCCCTGTCCGGGCAGTCATGGGCGAGGAGAGGAACATCAAGATTACCACTCCCTTTGACTGGGAAATAGCAACGAGGGTGCTTGAGCCAAAATAAATGAACCGAGAGGAGAAGGGACTTCAATGAGTACCGAATCACTTAATCGGAGGAATACTAGTGCTTATGTGTGGAATGAAAGGTTTGATCCTGCTCGCTATGTCAATGCGACCTATTATCTGGAGACAGCAGTTGATCCTGAACTGGCAGCGATCGGTTTAGCAAAAGAGCAGAGCGCAACGGTATTGGAGATTCCTGGGGTCAAGTTTAGTGATGACATTTTACAATGTACAGCGCGAATAAAATCAATTGAAACCATAGGTAAGACATGTGATACGCTGCTGACATCTTACAGATTGAATACATCCGTTTATGAAGTCGGACATTCTCATGAGGATGAATATTGGCGTGTGATGGCAGTGATTGCCTATCCTATCGCCAACTTTGAATACAGTTTGACGAATTTATGGAATGCCGTCGGAGGAGAGGCTCATAGGCTTGGATTTTTCAATGCCCTGAAGCTCCTCGATATAGACGTGCCGGAATCGTATCTTGGATATTTCCCAGGCCCAACCCATGGTATCGCAGGTGTTATGGAGAAGCTGCACATCAATAACCGCCCCCTGTTCTGCCGCTCGGCACGTCCCGGCGTAGGATTAACTACCGAGATGATGTTGCAGATCAACGAGAAGGTCCTCAGAGGGGGATTCGATGCCGTCAAAGACGATGAGTTGACGTGCGACACGCCTGCATCACCTTTTAAAGAACGAGTGGTGAGGATGGTGGAGTTATTACGGCGGATGGAAGATGAAACGGGAGAAAAGAAATATTACATCACCAATGTTATCGATGATCCGGCGAAGACTTTTGATTTCATCGATTGTGCGGAAAAAGCCGGTGTCGATGCAGTCCTGGTTGCACCGACCATTCAAGGTTTTGAGATCGCCCGGGAGATAAGCCTGCGTACCAATCTTGCGGTACTCTGTCATTGTTCGTGGCAAGACGCATTGACACGGGATCCCCGCTTTGGGGTGAGTGATGCGCTCTTTATAAAGATGCAGAGGATGTGCGGCGCTGACATGATAATGCTCCCGGGCATGTTTGCCACCGATGCCATGGATGAACGGGATACTCAAGCGATTATGAATGTCTGTACGGGACCCTTCGGCAAGATCAAACCATCACTCCCAATTATAGCCGGCGGCAAAACCCCTCAGGGGCTTGCCAACTACGCTGCCTCAATCGGGAGCACCGATTTTATGATTATCGTTGCAACGGCGGTTGATACACACCCTAATGGCCTTGAGGCAGGGGCACGGGCCTTCCGGAAGGCGTGGGAAAAGGTAGAGGTGAATCAGGCGTAGCAAATATCATCCTCGCGCGTAAGCTGTTGAGACCTTCCTATTTCAGCCTAGGTATCTTGATCTCGGCCTTGAAAGATAGCCGAAATATATGGAATGAGGCACCTCACAACCCTCCACCCTCTTGGAGGGGAAATCCCTTGACAAGTACTATATGTTGTGGTATTGAGCTCTGAAAGGCCAAAATATAGTGATATTATTGGCTTAAAAAGCGATGTTTTGCGCCCCCTGGTTTATGTTACAATGCATAAAGGGGAGACAGGGACTAATTTCAAGAAGGAGGTTATGCAATGGAAGAGCAGAGGGCAACGGGGAACACCTATGAGTTCAACACCAAGGATTTCATGAATAGCTTTATCAAGGTGATGAAGACGGTGCTCGTCAAGCCGAACGATTTCTATCAGCATATGCCCACCACCGGCGGGTTTTCACCTCCGTTCGTCTTCTTGGTGGTCTGTCTGGGGGTCTCCGGTATCTTAGCCGCTATCATCGCGGGAGTGGACGTCTTCCTTTTTCTGAAACTCCTGATCTTCGGCGCGATCTTCTCCTTTATCGGGGCAGGGATCCTGCATCTGATTGCCCAGCAGTTCTTCGAGGGGAAGGGGGCGTATGAAGGGGTGTACCGCACGGTGGCCTATGCCGGCGTCGTGAATCTCCTGACCTGGATTCCCGTTGTGGGGTTCCTGGCCGGCCTGTATGGGCTCTACCTGCAGATCGTGGGATTGGAAAAGGTGCATAAGATCACCGCAGGCCAGGCGGTGATCACCGTCTTGATAGCCTTTGCGATCTATCTCATCATGGGCCTGGTGGTCGGCGGGGTCTTTTTCGGCATCCGCTTCTAAGAGGTTATTATAAACAGAATTTTCTGCAGGCTGCTCAAAAATGCCCAGAGGCAAGTTAAGCTTTGCGAAATCCCGCTTGCGGGGGTCCTCGAGAAATCCCGCGGAACGCGGGACAGATGGGTGTTTTTCAGCGGCCTGCTAGCAGAGAAGGGGTTATGACGGTTAGGACCAGATTTGCCCCAAGCCCTACGGGCTATCTGCACATAGGGGGGGTGAGGACTGCCCTGTTTAACTGGCTCTTCGCCCGCCATCATGGCGGCATCTTCATCCTGCGCATTGAGGATACCGATCAAGCCCGCTCCACCGAGGAGTATCTCAACGCCATCCTGGCAAGCCTGAGATGGTTGGGGCTGGAGTGGGATGAAGGCCCTTATTTTCAGAGCCGGCGGATGCAGCTGTACCGAGAGCATGTTGAGCGACTCGTGAAGGCGGGGAAGGCCTTTCGCTGCTACTGCACCCCCGAGGAGCTGGAGCAGCGGCGTCAACAGGCGCTGGCCGCGGGACAGAAACCGAAATACGATGGGCGCTGCCGGGAGCGCACAGACCATCCGCAAGACCTGCCTTCGGTCATCAGGTTCAAGGCGCCCCAGGCGGGGGCGACCACCGTGGATGACCTGGTCAAGGGGAGGGTGGTATTTGAGAACGAGGAGCTGGACGACCTCATCATCCTGCGCAGCGACGGCACCCCCACCTATAACTTCGTGGTCGTGGTGGACGATGCCCTGATGGGGATCACCCATGTGGTTCGGGGGGATGACCACCTCAACAATACCCCCCGCCAGATCCAGCTCTATGAGGCCCTGGGGTATCCCCCCCCGGCCTTTGCCCATCTCCCCCTGATCCTCGGGCCGGACCGCGCCAGGCTCAGCAAGAGGCATGGCGCCACCTCCATCACCGCCTATCAGGAGATGGGCTACGTACCGCACGCCCTGGTCAACTACCTGGCCAGGCTCGGGTGGTCTTCAGGCGACCAGGAGATCTTTTCCCGGGAGGAGCTGATCGAGAAATTCTCCCTGGAGGCGGCTGGGCGATCGGCCGGCATCTTCAACCCCGAGAAGCTCCTCTGGCTCAACGCCCACTACCTCAAGGAGGGCGATCCGGGCCAGATCGCCCAGCAGCTCATCCCCTTTTTGCATCGGCGGGGGATAAAGGCCGAGCTGAACGGGAGGCTTGTGAAGGTAGTCCAAAGCCTCCAGCCTCGGGCCAAGACCCTTGCCGAGATGGCGGAGATGGCCGAGTTCTATTTCAGGGATGACTTTCCCTACGACGAGAAGGGGTCCCGTAAGTTTCTCCGAGCGGAGCTGTCACCCTTTTTGACCTCTCTCATCGAGGGACTACGGGGTAGCAATGATTTCGCCGAGGCCAATCTGGAGCGGTTCTTCCGCCAGTTGATCGAGCAGCAGGGGCTAACACTGAACCAGGCAGCCCAGGGGGTGAGGATAGCCCTCACCGGCAGGACGACCAGCCCGGGGCTCTTCGAGGTCATGGAGGGCATCGGGCGGGAACGGGTGATCAAGAGGCTGGAGCGTGCCCTCGGATATATCGGGTCACAGCGCCAGGGAGAAGCGATGAGATGAGATTGAGGCGTATTGAGATTGTCGGGTTCAAGTCCTTCATGGAGCGGACGGTCTTCACCTTCCCCTCCCGTGTCACCGGCATCGTGGGGCCCAACGGCTGCGGCAAGACCAATGTCGCCGATGCCGTGCTGTGGGCCATGGGCGAGATGCGCCCCAGCCACCTGAGGAGCCGCTCTATGGAGGATGTCATCTTTAACGGCACCGAAAACCTGAAACCCCTGGGCATGGCCGAGGTATCCCTGGTCTTTGAAAACGATGGGGTTGTCCCCATTGAAGGATACGGGGACTACGGCGAGATCATGGTGGCCAGGCGCCTCTTCCGTTCGGGGGAGAGTGAGTACCTGATCAACAAGGTCCCCTGCAGGCTCAAAGACGTCAGGGACCTCTTCCTCGGGACAGGTGTCGGGGTGCACGCCTATTCCATTATCGAGCAGGGCCAGGTGGATATGCTGCTCAACGCCCGTCCTCAGGACAGGAGGCACCTCATCGAAGAGGCGGCGGGGGTAACCAAATATAAAGAGCGAAAACGCGAGACCCTCCAGAAGATGGAGCTTACCAAACAAAACCTCCTGCGGGTTCAGGACGTCATCGCCGAGGTGCGCAGGCAGATGAATGCGCTGCGCAGGCAGGCGGCCCGAGCGCGCAGGCACCGGGAATTCCAGAAGGAGATCGGTGATCTGGAGGTGGGGCTGGCCCTGGTGGAGTTCGGCGAGCAGTCGGGCAGGCTCGCGAACATGAAAGAAGCCCTGCAGGGTGCACGGGACGAAGAGCAGAAGCGAATCGCCCATGCCTCCCGGACCGAGGGGGAGCTTGAGGAGCTGAAGCGCAGGCTTCTCGAAGAAGAGCAGGTTTTATCCCACGCCCAGGAGGAGATCTACCGCATCGAGGGTGAGATTCAGCGGGAGGAGGAGCGGGTCAAATCACTGGAGCGGGAACTGAACGGCCTGCATGCCCTCGAAGGGCAATACCGGGAGGAGATAGAGGGGTTAGGCAGGGAACAGGGGGGCGTGCGCGAGAGGAGGGACGGCTATCGCACGGAGCTCGGTGATGTCGGCCTGAAATCCGCGGGGACCAAGGAACTTTTGGGACAAGAAGGGGGGAAGCTCGCGGAGCTGGAGGGGCGTTGTGCGGAGCGCGAGGGTGCGCTCGATGCCTTAAAAGATGAGGTCTTGCAGGCCTCTGCCCGGATCGTCCATAGTCAGAACATCGTAGAGGACGGCCGCAAGAGAGAGCGGGAATATCTGGACAAGAAGGCAAGGCAGGAGCGGGAGCTGGCGGATATCCACAAGGAGGAGCGGGAGCTGGCGGCAGCGATCAAAAGGGGAGAGGAAGCGGCACAGGGGCTGGCCAAACGCAAGGAGGCCCTGGAGCAGGATTTCCGCAGGCATGAGGCAGAGCTGCAGCGCCTGCAGGAAGAGCTTTCCCGCCAGGAGGTGGAGCTCAAGCAGGCAGAGGGCGAGCTGCACAGGCTTCGCCTTCATCTCAATACCCTCTCGGACATGCAGAGACGGTTCGAGGGGTATGCGGAAGGGGTGAAGGCCATCATGACCTCTGAAGGCGCTTCGTTGAGACAGGGTATCATCGGGGTTTTGGCGGAGATGGTGGAGGTGGACCCCCCCTATGAGACCCCTTTGGAGGCGGTTCTGGGACATACGCTTCAATCCCTCCTCGTCAAGGGTCAGGAGGAGGCCCTCAAGGCCATCAGATACCTCAAGCAGGGGCGCCTGGGCAGGGGGAGCTTTCTCCCCCTTGCGGGGACCCTGGGCAGCCGCATGGCCTCGCAGCACGCTGCCTCCCGCCAGGTTACAGGTGATCAGCGCTTCCTCGGTCCACTCGTCGATTTCGTGCGTACCAGGGAGGAATATCGCCCCCTGCTGGAGACCCTGCTCGACGGGGTATGGCTGGTCAAGGATCTCACGGGGATCAGGGAGGAGCACAAGGCCGGTTCGGAGATCTTGGTGACCATGGAGGGTGATCTCTGGGACAGGCACGGGGTATTGACCGGCGGCAGCTGGGATCCCTCCCCTACGGGGATTCTTGCCAGAAAAAGAGAGATCAAGGAGACGGAGAAGGCCATCATCAAGCAGGAGGAGGATCGAAAAAAGCTATCGGCCAGGCTCGATGAGCTGGGGGAGAAGGCCCTGGTGATCAAGGGGGAGTTGGAGACCCTGCGGGGGGATGGATACCAGATGGAGCGGGAGGAGCTGAGGGTGGGAGGTGAGCTGGATGACGCCAAGCGAACCCTCGCGGTACTCAAGCGCAAGGAGGAGCTGGTAACCTTTGAGTTGGCCCAGATCGATATGGAGGCGGAGCAGCTGCGCGATGAGGTCAAGCAGGCCTGTACCCACATCTCCGACGGTAAAAAGAGCAAGGAGGAAAAGGAAGGGGCGATCGAGGCGTTGAAGGGGGGGTTGCTGAAACTCAGGGAGGAACGGGATCAGTTGCGGCACAGGGTAACCGAGCTCCAGGTGCAGATGGCCTCCTTCGAGGAGCGGGAGCGCAACCTGGGGCGAAATCTCGAGGAGCTGGATAGGACGGAGGCATCCCTCATTGTACAGCAAGAAAGGAAAGAGGGACAGCTGAAGGAGGCGCAGAGCCGCATCACTGCCGCCGTTGAGGCGGAAAAGAAGGGCAGGGAATCGTTGGGCGGTTTGATCGCCGCCAGGGAACAGCGGGTAAATGCCCTTGATCAGGAAGGGGAGGGTGTCAAGGGGCTCCGGGAGGAGATCACTGCGCACGAGGCCTCGCTCAAGGGCCTGCGCGGGGAATTGAAGGAGATCCAAGAATCCATAGCGCAACAGGGGATCGCCCTCTCCCAGATCGAGATGGAGATGCGACACCTGACAGAGAGGATACAGGAGCGGTATGGTCTTACCCTCTCCTCGCTGATGGAGCAGGAGGATTACGCCCCCCTTGATGATCTGGAAGGGGCCGGGAAGAGGCTCTCCGATCTCAAGCAGAAGGTGGAGCGGCTCGGTGAGGTCAACCCCGGGGCTGTGGAGGAGTATGAGGACCTCAGAAAGAGATATGAATTTCTCGAGGCCCAACGAGAGGATCTACAGCAGTCTTTGACCAACTTGGGCAAGACCATCGCCGAGATAAACCGCACCTCGACCACGCGCTTCCAGGAGACCTTTGCCAAGGCGAACAAGGAATTTCAGGGGCTTATCCCCCGGTTGTTCGGCGGCGGCAGGGGTGAATTGGTCCTCGACGATGCATCACCCGAGCCGGGGGTCGATATCTTCATCCAGCCACGGGGAAAAAGGCTCAAGGATGTCGATCTCCTCTCCGGCGGGGAGAAGGCCCTGGCGGCCATCGCCTTTATCTTCGGGCTCTTTTTGTTGCGCCCGACCCCCTTCTGCCTTCTGGATGAGGTGGACTCAGCCTTGGACGACGCCAATATCGGTCGTTTCGCAAATGTCTTAAAGGAGCTGAGCGGGCAATCCCAGTTCATCCTTATCAGCCACAACAAAGGGACCATGGAGATAGCCGATGCCCTCTACGGCATCACCATGGAAAACCCCGGGGTATCAAAGGTCGTCTCGGTCAAGTTGAATTAATCCTTTTTATTGTCAAAACCCCGCATCCCCCAGTCACCTCTGTGATTGAAGCTTATTAGGGGGAGCATAAAATAGTTTACATCTTTTTATGAATTTCTCTCAACGCTTAGTCTAAGCTGCCTTAAAATCCCCCTTTGCAAACCGGAGGTGACCCTTTGGTCAGGGGGATTGAGGGGGATTTCCCCAACCTTCAAATTCCCCCCCACCCCCCTTTTCTAAAGGGGGGATGTAAACTAGTATATGCTACTGCGTAGTAACTCGTCCAGGTATATGAGCCTTGTATGACTGAACCGCAAAAAAACGCATATCCCCGGATCCATTGCCTCCGGGCCTCGGCCGGCGCGGGCAAGACCTACCAGCTCACCATCAGGTTTCTCTCACTCCTGGCAAAGCAGGAGCCCTCGCCCGATGCCCTTCGTCAGATTGTGGCCATCACCTTCACCAATCGGGCCGCCGCAGAGATGAAGGAACGCATCATCCTCGCCCTAAAAAAGATTGCGTTGGAGGTGCAGGATGGGCCCGGGCTCTCCCGCGAGACAGGCCTCAAGCCCTCAGAGGCCGGGGTCTGGCTCGATACCATCCTTGCTCATTTCAGCGATTTTCATGTCCGTACCATCGACAGCCTGGTCTATGCCTTGCTGCGGGCCTTCTCCTTGGAGATGGGGCTCAAGCCGGAGCTCGAGGTGGTCTTCGAGCAAGATGCCGTCCTCGATCTCTGCTTCGACCGGCTCCTGGCGGGTATCAGGTGGGGGGAGACAGATGATCGGCTCTGCCGGCTCTTCATCGAGCTCCTCGAGACCTATCTCAGGATAGAGGAGGCAGGCGGGCTGGTGGTGGAAAGAGGGATCAGGAGGAAGATCCGGGAGCTCTATAACAAGGCCGATATCCCCTGCCTGGCCGGCCCCTCACCGGACCTGGGGAAGGCAGAGGAGGATCTACAACGCTCGGCCGCAAGGCTCCTGGGGGAGATACGCAAGGCAGATGTTGAGGAGGGGCTCCATAAGAGGAGCTTTCAGGCAGCATACCTCCAGGAGCCGCTCTCCCATGTGGAAAGGGGGTTTTTCGAGAAGGCGTCCTTTTCCGAGTTGCTGACGAGCAAGGCCCGGGGGCTCGATGAGCGCACCCGTGGCCTTCTGGATGACCTCTATCAGGGTCTCAAGAAGGCGCGGGAGCATTACCTCGACATCCTGGCCAAAGCACGGGTTCATGCCTATATGAGGGTACTGGAGGAGCTGCAGCACGAGATGAGATGGCTGTCCGAGCGTGAAGGCATGATCCTCGGGGGGGGATGGCACTCCTTGGTCAGGGGATACCTACAGGGAAACCCGGGGGCGGGCGCCTATGCCTTTATGAAGCTCGGAACGCGGATACGTCATTTCCTCATCGACGAATTTCAGGATACCAGCCGCCCCCAGTGGGAGGCCCTCTTTCCCCTGCTGGAGGAGAGCCTGGCTACGGGGGGGAGCCTGTTTTACGTGGGTGATGTCAAGCAGGCCATCTATGGGTGGCGAGGGGGGGACTGGCGCCTGTTCAAGGAGGCGGCTGCCGACTCCTTTCCCAGCGTCCCTCTTGAGGAGAGGAGGGCCGAGACCCTCGTGATGAACTATCGCTCACTGCCCGCGATCGTCGAGTTCAATAACGGCCTGTATCGCCTGCTCGCCGACGAACAATTCGCCCGGCGGATCGCCGGCGTCATACTCGGGGAGAAGGCCCAGGGGTGGGCACAGGCCCTCCTTGCCCAGTCGATAAAGCGCAACTTTGAGGGTGTGGAGCAAGAGATCGCGCCTCTTTTGCAGCAGGGCCAGGAAAAGGGCAGGGTCGAGGTAGCCTCCTTTGGGGCTTCGGGGGCAGAGCTGCGTCAGGCGGTAAAGGTACGGCTCATCGAGCAGGTGAAGGAGGTATGGGAGCGGAGAAAGGGTACAGGGATTGCCGTTCTGGTGCGGCGCAACCAGGACGCCGAGGATATCGCTGCTTGGCTGATGGCCGAGGGGATCCCGGTGGTTACCGAGAACTCCCTGCGCCTGCGCAGCTCCGATCTTATCAAGGGATTGGTTGCGTTTTTGAGATTCCTTGATTACCCCTTGGATGATCTTGCCTTCTGGGGGGCAATTGCCAGCCGCCTCTTTAGGGGGTTGCCCGGCATCCCCCCGGAGGTCCTCGATGATTTTTCGGCTGAAGGGAGGTGGCAGCCTCCGCTCTACAGGGCTTTTGACAGGAGGCTCCCGGAGGTCGCCGCAGAATTCATCAGACCCCTGCTGGCCCGTGTGGGGTTTGTTACCCCCTATGACCTCGCCAGGGAGGTAGTCGAGCGATTTCATCTGTTGGAGCGCTTCGCCGAGGAGCAGGTCTTTATCCATCGCTTTTTCGAGCTCATCTTTCAAACGGAGACACGGGGGCAGCGAAGCCTCTCGCACTTTCTCCAGTTCTGGGAGGAGGGGGGCAGGGAGGAAAAGATCGGCCTGCCGGAGGAGATCTCCGCTGTCAGGGTTCTCACCGTGCACAAGGCAAAGGGATTGGAGTTTCCCGTCGTCTTTGTCCCTTTCACCAACTGGCGGCTGGAGCCTCCAAGCCTGGTCAAGCTCGATGAGGGGTGCTTTGTCAATCTGAAGAGACCCCTTCCCGCCCACTTGGAGAAAGAGAGGACCGCGATGATGATCAACGACGCCTTGGAGGCTTTGAACCTCCTCTACGTGGCCACCACCAGGGCCGAGGCGGAACTCTACCTCTACGAGACCAGCCTCCCGCCGCCCCGCGGCAAGGGGGCAGACCGGTCCTACCTCGCGGCCTGGTTGCGGGAGATGCTCATCCAAACAGGGTGCCCTGGTTATGGCTGAGAGACCTCGGGAGATAAAGATCCATACCCATCCCCTTTCCCTGGTTCAGGACCCGGAGAGGGTCAGATTAGCCCAACGGGGAGAGCTCATCCACCGCGCCCTTTTCTTCCTGGATCACTGCTCCGGCAGAGAGGATATCGAGCGGGCCATTCTCAGGGCCTTCGCCCTCCATGGCATAGATCGGGAGCGCTGGGATGTAGAGAAAGACTTTCTCGGCCCTCTCTGGGCCGCCCTCTCCCTTCCCGAGGTGAGGCCGTGGTTTGAGAGGGGGGTTAAGAGCCTGCGGGAGGTAGAGGTAATAGATGCCCAGGGTGAGCTGCATCGGATAGACCGGCTGATCATCGGTGAGGATGCGCTGGCGGTGATTGATTTCAAGGTGGCACGTCGCGAGCAGGGGCACCGCGACCAGGTGGACCTTTATCAGGGGCTCGCGGAGGCCGTTTTTCGCCGGCCCGCCAAGGGGTATCTCCTCTATATCGACGAGCCTGCTGTGGTAGCCGTGCCGTGAACAAGGTCACCGTCATTCCCTTGCAGGAGAACTTTCTTGAGAGGCTGGCCGAGGAGGTCTTCGCCCGTCATTACCAACCCGACGATCCCCTGGCCTTGGCTCGGGTTACCGTCGTACTCCCCCACCGCAGGGGGATCGTCTATCTGCGGGACTACCTTTTTCACCTCATCACGGCCAGGAAGAAAATGCCCTTTGTCCCGCCGCGGATCGTCGCCATCAAGGACCTGGTGGAGGAGGCGGCAATACAACTGGAAGATCCCCCTTGTCGTCCCCTCTCGCCCCCTGATCAGGCATGGGTCCTCTTCGGCGTTGTCAGGGATAACCCGAGCTATGGGAGGGTTGCCGAGACCTGGGACCGGTTTTTCCCGTGGGGGATACGGCTGGCGGCCCTGCTCGAGGAGATCGACCGGGAGCTGGTTATTCCCCAGGGCATACCCTATCCCGGGGATGTCCCCCCTGATGCCATAGCCCTCCTGGAGGGGCTGGGGGCAATATATACCGCCTTCGATCGCCTTCTCAAGGCGGAAGGCCTCACCACCGGCGGGAAACGCTTGCGACTGCTGGCTGAGGGGATAGAACGGTTGCCCCTCGGCGAAGGGCCGATCTATCTCGCCGGCTTTTACGCCCTGACCAATGCCGAGGAGCGGATATTCCGCCATCTTTTCTCTCAGGACGCGCGGATCCTCTGGCATGCGGATCCTGAGCGCCTGCCGCCTTTGTACAGGCGCTGGAAGGATGAGTGGGGCATGGAGATCGAGACACAAGGTGGGGATACCCCTCGCCCGCCCCAACTCCATTATTATGAGGCCTATGACCTCCACGCCGAACTCCTCCACATGCAGGCGACTATCCCCGCAGGGATCCAACGGCCCGACCAGTGCGCCCTGGTGCTGCCCGACCCCTCGGTCCTGATCCCCGCGCTCTACAGCCTGCCGCCGCGGATGCCGGTGAACGTCTCCCTCGGTTATCCGCTGGAACGGACGGCCCTCTCGTCACTCCTGGATCAACTGATGAGGTTGCAGGAGGGACGGGATGAGGAGGGGGCCTACTACCACCAGGACTACCTGACCCTGATCAGGCATCCCTATTTGCGGAGGCTCCCCACCCCTTCAGGCAAGGAGGGGCGCATCGTGCTTCACTTCCTCGAAGAAAAGATTCGGCACTACGGCAAGCCCTTTTTGACGCGGGAGGGGCTGGTGGAGGTCCTCGCTATATCCGAGGATGAGGAGAGGGATAGAAGATTTCTCGCCACGGAGGATCTGGACCTCAGCGAGGCCCAGAGATTCGTCCAGGGGCTCCACCAGCAGCTTCTGGAACCGTGGGAGGCAGTGCAGACACCTCGAGGGCTGGCAGGCGCCCTCAGGGGGCTGGTGCGCTTCCTCTTCTCCCCTTTTGTGGGCACAGAGGACTCCCTGCACGACCACCCCCTTGACAACGAATTTATCTATACCCTGGAAGGCAGTGTGATCCCCAGCCTGGAGGATGCCCTCTTTGCCCGGCACCCCATGGACGCCAGGCTCCTCTTCTCCCTGCTGCGGGAGGTCATACACATGGCGCGCACCCCCTTTGAAGGGCACCCCCTGGTGGGGCTTCAGGTCTTGGGTCTTCTGGAGACACGGCTTCTCTCCTTCGATCGGGTCATCGTGATCGACGTCAATGAGGATATCATTCCGGCCCATGAGGAGGTCAATCCGCTGCTGCCCGAACCCCTCAAGGGGATCTTGGGCCTTAAGGGGAGCGAGCGCGAAGAGGCCATTGTCCGCTACCACTTTGATCGCCTCATTTCGTGTGCAAAAGAGGCCCACCTGTTTTGGCAGGCATCCACCATGCCCGGTTCCGGCGGCCTGGAGGGAAAGAAGGTGAGAAGCCGTTTCATCGAAGGGCTTCTCTGGCAGGAGGAGAAGAAAAGGGGCGCCTTTCTGGAGGAAGCTGTTGCGAAAGCCCCTCTCCGGATCTCGGGGAAATCGTTCCACAGGGAAGAAGGATTGGCAAAAAAAGGGAGGGATCACCGGCAGGTCAAGGAGTTCCTCTCCGAATGGAGCCGCATGCATGGGCTCTCTGCCTCGTTCTTGAACACCTATCTCTTGTGCCCTCTCAAGTTTTACTATCGTTATCTCCTGGGCCTCAAGCCTGCGATTGCCGTCACCGAGGAGGTGGACTCCGCTGCCCTGGGCGAGATCATGCACCAGGTCCTGGAGGCATATTTCTCGCCGTATCGAAAGCGGCAGTATCGCAAGGCCGCGGACAACGATTCCGAGAGACTGATCTCCATCTTCCGGGAGCGTTTCTCGGGATCAACGATGTGCCGCTGTTTGGCCCCGGAAAAAAGGTTCTTTCTTGAATACGCTGCCGCGTATCGTCTGCAGAGCTATCTCTCACAGATGCCGGAGGTCACCTTCATCGAGGCCTTGGAGGAGGAATATCGCCTACCGCTCTCCATGGGTCGAGGTGAGTTCATCTTCTACGGGAAGGTGGACAGGATCGACAGGAGGGGAGGGCACCGAATCATCTTGGATTATAAGACGGGGAGGGTGGAGGGCTTCGTCAAGGGGCACTTCGAAAGGTGCCTCCTTCCTTTCTCTATCCCCAATGACCTGGATTTTGAAGGCCTCAAGGCCGTCAAAAGGGTGATCAAAGACCTTCAGCTCCCCCTCTACTGCCTTCTCGTGGCAGCAGATAAAGAAGAACTTTTGGGCAGCACCCTCGCGGCCTACGTGGAACTGGGCAGGGGAGGGAACGAGCGCTATTTCATCCCGCCGGACAGGATCGATGGGCTCAAGGTCGCCTCTATCGCCTGGTTCTCCAGCTCCTTTCCCGCCTTGCTGGCCTACCTCATAGACCATATGGTGGAGGCTTCTCACTTTTTCCCTGCCACCGACGAGGATGCCTGCCGGTATTGTGACTATGAGGCTGTGTGCCGCTTTTCCTTTGCCTCATGAATACCATCCTATCCTGAGGAGTGCGTCTCGACATATTGGCAAAAAATCAGTATTTTCAATGGGCTGAAGCCCTTTTTGCCCAAATTTTCACTTATTGAGATACCAAGACCTTGATATTATTAATATTTTGCTTGACAGGGCCAATAGTTTTGCGTTATGTTTACAGCACCTTTTTCAAGGTAGCTACCGAGCCCTCGCCCCCCTTTTTTCTTAGCTTCAGGGCCCTGGCCCGTGAAGGAGTACATATAATCAGGTTAGTTTTTTCTAGCAGTCTCGCGGCATAGGTTATTGGAACTGATTCCCGTTCTCGGAGGTTTATGAGATGTCAGCACAAGCGAAGACCACGGGTCAACTGATCAACGGGTTGGTGCACCTTCGCCAGAAGGTCGCCAAGATGCAGACAACAGCGACCAAGCGCAGATCTTCCGCTGATATTCCTCAAACACGTGTTTCTAGCTTCCCCGCCCTAGCCGATGCCCTGATCGCTCAGTGCAGTCGGTTAGGAGTGGATGATCTGATGGAGGTTATCCTCGCTAGCGCCGCAGACCTGGTGAATGCCGATCATGGGTTTTTTTACGTGTACGACGCCGAGGCAGACGCCCTGGAGCTGAAAAGGACTTTCGGTTGCTCCGGTGAACGTGTCGGCTATCGTCTGGAGCAGGGTGCGGGGCTGGCCGGCAAGGTTTTGAGAACCGGCAAACCGATGGTAGTGAACGATTACCAATCGTGGGAGGGGCGTCACCGTGATCGCTGGTGGAGCCGAATTCGGGCTGCCATTGCCCTACCGCTCTCATTCGACGGGCAGGTGATGGGCGCCCTCGGCCTCGCCCATATGGAAGGGGGGCGAACATTCGGGAAGGATGATATGGCGGTGCTCACCCCCTTTGCCGCACTGGCTTCCGTTGTGCTGCTCAATGAGACCGTGTGTGCCCAGGTCCAGCACGAGCTGACGGAGCGCAAGCAAATTTGGGAAGAGCTGCAAAGAAGAAACAACCACCTGAACGAAACCTTTATCGCCACAATCAATGCCCTGGCAACAACAATCGAAATGAAAGACCCTTACACTGCCGCACATCAGCGGTGGGTAACCCGGCTGGTCTGCGCCATCGCCGGCGAGATGAACCTTGCTCAGCAGCAGATCGAGGGGTTGCGGATGGCCGGCCTCATTCACGATATCGGCAAGATGAATGTGCCTGCCGAACTACTCCTTAAACCCCGTCGGTTAACGGAGATCGAATATGAGGCGATCAAAATTCACCCTCAGAGCGGTTACGATATCGTGAAAGAGATACGATTCCCCTGGCCGATAGCGCAAATCGTGCTGCAGCATCACGAACGCATGGATGGATCCGGATACCCCCAGGGGATATCGGGCACGGAGATCCTCCCGGAGGCGAGGCTCCTGGCAGTAGCTGATGTGGTTGAGTCCATGTCCTCTCACCGGCCTTACCGCGACGCTCACGGCATTGATATTGCCCTGGATGAGATTGCACGGAACAGTGGTATCCTCTATGATCCTGAAGCGGTCGAAGCCTGCCTGGGGGTATTTAAGGATAAAGGGTTTAAGTTCGAATAAAAAGAGATTCGAAAGCCTTATCTAAGATAACCACGACCGAATTTAGTATAACACCCATCCCCAACGCATAAAAAAGGCTCTTACATTAATAAATCCATCGAAACACTTTGGAAATCTTTATTTTTGCTTGTCAGAACTGTGTTAGTATGGTAAAGAATGATTTGAAACAGGACGGGTTTAATAAGAAATAACAACTTACTAGGGAGGTATGGTGAGTCGAGATGACTTGATTAAGCTGGAAGGGGTGGTGATCAAGGTTATGGGCCGCGGAACCCTGGAGATAGAGTGCGACAATAGTACCGTCGTGAGAGGCGTCCTCTGCGGCCGGATGAAGAAGAGGAAGATCCGGGTGATGGAAGGCGACCGGGTGCAGGTAAGTGTCTCACCCTATGACACCTCTCACGGCATCGTTACCTGGCGTTTTTAAATACATCAAGAGAAAAGAGACAGGGGAGAAGGGCCTCATAAAAAAGGCCCTTTTTTTGTGATTGGACCCGCTCAAGCAGATACATCGCGGATCAGGCGTTAGATTTTCCCTGTTGTCAAATGGGCAATAGTTTGATTTAATATAGTATCCTCACTACTATGACCAAGCAGACCTCCCCTAATAACATACGGAAAGAGATCGAGGACATTACCTCCCGAAGTTATCGAGATATTGCTTCCGTGCTCCCCAAGGATCGCATGCCTATCGGATTCTTCTGCCCCCTCGTGCCCGAGGAGCTTATCCATGCCGCAGGCGCCCTGCCTTTCCGTCTCATGGGAACGTCTGTACCGATAACTCACGCCCAGGCTCATCTCCCCCCGTATTGCTGCCACCTGGTGAAAGCTTCGTTGGAAAGCCTGCTGCAAGGGGAACTCCATTTTCTGAGGGGAATCGTGTTCTGCCAAACGTGCGACTCTATGCAGGGGCTCTCGGACATCTGGGCCCGTCAGGGGATTGTCCCCTCGCAATTTAATCTGATGATCCCGACCCATTTGGATTCGGAACACGCCCGTCCCTACCTTCGCGCAGAGATGGAACGGTTTAAAGATTTTTTGGAATCAAACGTAGGAAAAATTTCTCTTCGGAAGCTGAAGGACTCCATACGGCTTTTCAATCATATACGGGAGAGGCTGAGCGAGATCTATCAGCTGAGAAGAACATCGATGGCCCGGATTCCCGGCGCATACTTTGCCCGGATCATCCGCGCAGGATACTGGATGGACCGCATCCGTTATCTTGAGCTTCTTGAAGGGTTGGTAGATAGCTTACCCAAGCAAACCGAGGGGAGTGATTCCCTCATCCCCATTTATCTGACAGGGAATATGGCACACGCCGACACCTATTTCTCGTTGATCGAAGATGCGGGTGCCATCGTGGTCCGGGACGATCTCTGCAGCGGGGCGCGAACGTTTCGACTCATGGTTGCGGAAGACCGTGATCCCCTTGAGGCCTTGACGGAGCGTTACTTCCAATCCTTTTTCTGCCCGACGAAGTATTTGGGCCCGCAGGCCCATAGGGATATCCTTTTGCAGGAGGTTGCGGATTCCAAGGCACAAGGGGTCATCTTTTTGCTGTACAAATACTGCGAGGCCTGTTTTTTTGATTATCCGGATCTCAAATCCGCACTTGAAGCGAAAGGGATTTCAACCCTGCTCTTGGAAGTGGAGGATCCTGTTCAATCCAAGGAGCAGCTCAAGATCAGAATCCAGGCCTTTGTGGAGATGTTGAGCCCTCTTTAAAAAAGCAGATATGAGGGGTCGAGGATTCAAGGATTCAGGGGTTCGAGTGAAAAGCATTCAAATGACCGAATGGTCATCCGCGGCATGGTTATAGAACCCTTGACCCCTCCCGCTGTGCGGGATCCCGCATCCTATAAAATCTAAATTAAGGAGCGGGATTGGACCCTTGAACCCTTTGGGGACAAAGATCGAATTAAAATCTACGCCTAAAGGTTGGGATTTTTCCTCATGAATGAGACAAACAACCCGTATCGGGAGATACATGCCACTGCCGCTTATCGTCGTTTGATGATAGCGTATTACTTTATGGTAAAACACGCGGCATGGTTCGGGAAAAAGGTGGCGTGGATCACCAGCGGGGGGCCGGTGGAACCCCTCTATGCCATGGGGGTTCTCCCGTTTTATCCGGAAAATTACGGTGCCATGTGCGGGGCCAGCCGCATGTCGGTATCTCTCTGTGAGGCTGCCGAGCAGAGGGGATACTCCCGGGATCTCTGCTCGTATGCCTTGACGGATATCGGTTCGAACCTCACCGGCAAAGGCCCCCTCGGGGTTCTCCCTAAACCGGATTTTCTCGTCTGCGCCAATAATATCTGCGGGACGGTCATCAAATGGTATGAAATCCAGGCCCGCGCTTTAAACGTGCCGGTCTTTTTCCTGGACACCCCGTTTATCCATGATGAGATCCATGATCATACCCTTCGCTATGTCGAAAAGCAGATGGAGGGATATATCGCATTTCTCGAACGGCAGCTCAAGCGCCCTTTTTCGGAAAAACGCTTTTACCGTGTAGGCGCGCGGTCCCTAACGGCCATCAGGCTGTGGAAGGAGATCATCGAACTGTCAAAAAACCATCCTGCCCCATTTCCCGCCTTTGATGCCTTTATCCATATGGCCCCCATTGTGACTTTGCGGGGAACGCGCTGGGCAGTGCGGTATTACCGGAAACTGAAGAAAGAGATCGAGAAGAGGGTAGAGGAAGGGAAAGGGGCTTTTGCCCGTGAGGAGATCCGCCTTATCTGGGATAACATCCCTATCTGGTACGATATCAGGAATCTTTCCAAGATGCTTTCTTCCCGCGGCGCCGTCCTGGTGGGCGATACCTACACGTCGGCCTGGGCGCACGAACAGATGGAGGGAGCCCCATCGTTGGCGGGCTTTGCCCAATCACACGCCACGATCCACCTCAATTTGGGGTTGGAGTATAAGATAAAGAAGATGATCGAATTGGTGGAAGGGTACGGGGCCCACGGCTTTATCATGCATTCCAACCGGAGCTGCAAATCCTACTCGATCGGCCAATACGATATCAAACGGGAGGTCTCGAAGGCTACCGGCAAGCCCGGGCTGATAATCGAGGCGGACCACACCGATGCACGCAGCTATGCGCCGAAGCAGGTGGAAAAACAGATCCAGATCTTTTTGGAGATTATCAGGGAAAAGGCGCAAGTCTGATCTTCGCCTTGCGAATGCCACACGGGCAGATCGAGTTTAGGCCCCGGCTGCCTTTGTATGCGCCGCTATCGCCGCCACGATCTCGTCCCAGAGGCCGGGATAGGCGGTCCCGTGGCCAAGCCCTTGTACCAGCAGAAACTTTGCTCCCTTTATGGCATCTGCGGTGTCTTGACCGTGCTCCCTCGGGAAGAGGGTGTCATTGGCGCCGTGTATGACCAGCGTCGGTACATGAACGGATGCCAAAGCCTTTCTCCGGCTTCCGGATGCGACGATGGCCGCAAACTGACGGGCGAATCCGGCGGTATAAGATGATCGCTCATACGACAGGGCGGATAGCTCTCTCTGGGTAGCCTCGTCGTACTTTGCCGAATCGCCGGCAAAGAGCCGATGGAGATCGATCATGTGTCGGATATATGCCTCCCGCTCCTCCGGGGGCAGCTTCAACAAGACCTCCCTGACCTCGGGCGTTGCGCTTGGCAAGCCTGGTTCGCCGGTTGTCGATTCCATGGAGATAAGGCTTTTCACCCGGTGCTGATGCTCGACGGCTATGGTCTGGGCGATCATGCCTCCCATGGACAACCCGCAGATATGAGCTTTTTTAATTCGTAGGGAGTCCATCAACCCCACCGTGTCCGCTGCCATATCGGAAAGCCGGTATGGCACGTCAACCGGACCCCCTGCCTGGATAGCGGCAAGAATCTCCCAGATGTTCGGGATACCGGCATCATCCAGCTTGGTGGAGAGTCCGATGTCGCGATTGTCAAACCGAACCACAAAATGCCCTGCCGCCGCCAGCTTTTCGCAGAATGCCGTGGGCCAGGTAACCATCTGGCTGCCGATGCCCATGATCAGGATCAGAGGGCGCATCCCGGCGCTACCGAAGGTCTCGTATGCGATATCGATTCCGTTTGCCCGTGCCGTTGGCATGTGAGGACTCCTTTTTTAAAGGGATTACTATTCTATCGCAGACCTGCCTGCTATTTCTAGAACAATGTCTCATAATGGGTTTGCCACCCACTGGCTAAACCGCCGGAGATGGCCCTTTGGCCAGTGACCCTTTGGCCAGAGCCACCTTCGGGAATCCCGTCACGCTAAACGTGACGGGGAAAATCCCCCTTGCTCCCCCTTTGCAAAAGGGGGAAAAACTCCTCCCTTTGTAAAGGGAGGTGGGGAGGGATTTGGTTTGTTTATTTTCTGGGCAGTTTACTTTACGTCCGCCTCGTTATCGTAGCCTCGTTCTTCCCAGAAACCTTTATACGGCTTATCCGACAATTCGATCCGTGTGACCCACTTCACCCATTTATATCCCAGCTTTGATTCGGCCACCACCTGGAAGGGGAATCCCCGTTGGGCATCCAGGACCCTCCCGTTGATCTTGGCCGCCAGCATGACGTCAAGACGAATCGCATCGTCAGAGGATAAGGAGGAAGAATAACCGTCTGCCGCATAGAAGATGATGAAGCGCACCCCCTTTTTGGGCTTGGCCAGGGCCAGCAGATCGGCCAGGCGCACACCTTCAAAGAGGAGGCGCTCATTCCAGCCCTCCACACAGTAGAGGGTAATCGCACGCTTGACAACGGGCAAGCGCAGCACTTCTTCATAGGCCAGGGATTGCGGCACGTGCACCAAACCAGACACCTTGAGCCGGTATGCATTGATATCCACGCGCTGGGGGCCTTTGATGGAATTATCATACGCCCTGTCAAAGGGATCGAGTGGCTTCCCCTGATACTCGCGAATTTCACGCTCCGCCTCTGTCGCAAAGCATGCGATCGCGACCATGGCGATGAGCATAGAGAGGATCCAAATGAGGTATTTCATCTTATTCATACTCTTTTCCCCCTTTACGGGCTTGTCTCGCGATAAAGAGCGGGGATATGGGTTTATGGCCTCCATTTTTGTCTTTGCTGCAATGATAACCGAGGATCATCAGGAATGCACCTCGCATATCGCTTATTTCAGGGTGATGGCCTTTTCCGGGCAGATCTCCTGGCAACAGAAGCAGGTGATGCACGCATCGGCATCCACCCGGGGGAGCTCGCCTTCCATGGATAAAGCCGATACCGGACATTGCTCGACGCAGGTGGCGCACCCCGTGCACAACTCGGGATCAGCCTGCGGCCGCAGGAGCGTCTTGCTATAGATCATCGTCCGTACGGCCTCATTATGAAGAGCCGCTTCGCCGCCTAACGGCGGGATCTTGAAGCCGGGCAGTTGTTTCAGCTCGCCGATAATTTCAATCGAATTGAGGTCGTACGCACCCAACCCAAGCTCCTTCGCCTTGCGGAGGAATCGCAGCCGATCAGGCTCAAGCCCCATCATCGTCGCCATGACGGCATCCAGGGCCACGGCGTTGTCGGAGGCGAGGATCAGGCCGATGGTTCTCAGGTCGGGGGAGGCAGGACCATTGCCCTCCATACCGATTACGGCGTCCACTATGAACAGGTCAGGCACCCGGAGCCGAAAGACGTCGACGATCACGTCATGGAAAGGTTCCGGATTGCCGGCGGCCCTGTGGAGCTTGGCCTTTTGGGCGCCGGGCAAGAAGCCGAAGCTGTTTTTAATCGCCCCGGTGATGACGGTTAACCCGTGGGTCTTGAACTTCGGCAGGCTGATGATGATATCGGCGTCCAATACAGCCCGGGAGACGCTCACCGTGGACATAAACGCGGGATTGAAATCAACCTGCCGTGAATCGTTGCCGATGTTCTGATAATAGCCCTTGGATGCCTCGAGCAGGCCCGTTTGTCTGAAGCTTTCCTCGTTTGCCCCATAGCTGACTACGCCCGGGTTGTCGCCTACAACGATGGAAGCAGGCTCCATGGTTTCCACCTTTTCCACCACCGCACGAAGCACCGCCGGATGGGTGCAGATGCCTTCCTTGGCCTCAGAGACCCGAAGCACGTTGGGTTTTAGCAAGATCTTTTTGCCCCGCAGTTTTTGGGGGAAGAGCTCAAAGGTACGGTCTACAGCCTGACGGACGCTCTCATAGGTGGCAGGATGGATCAACACCTTTGACCGAAGGGTCACTGGCCAAGGGGCCGTCTTCGACTCCGGCGACATGGGCTATGCCCTTGACCAGAGGGTCACCTCCGGCGGTATTTCTTTTTCTTCTTGGACGATTTCTTTGTCGATATCTTAAGCAGGACGTACAAGGGGCAATAGCCTACCAGACTCGTCAAAAAAAAGATCACCGCAAAGATACCGAGGATGATGGCGGCCGTGCCCGATATGCTGCCAGCCAGATAAAGCACCAATACCAGGATAGCCAGGATCACCCTGATTACTCGGTCGATCGTGCCCATATTTTGCTTCATTTGCGCTCCCTCCTTTTGACGGTATAGGTATGATCATCAAAAACTAGTGAAATGATAGTAACACACGCTTCTGTTTTGTGCAATGACGAGGGAAGCAAGTGTTCATGCTCAGAGGTGCAGCTGTGGGGATCTACTGTCTTCGATAACCGAATCGTTCTTCGAAGATGGGCGCGATCAGATTGTCCGCCGGCACATAATCGTCGGTGAGGATCACGGAATATCTTTCTTTCAGGTACTGCGGCAGCCGGTCTTCAGGCATGACATGGGAGACTATCTTATTCCTGGCCAAAGGGCCACTGGCCAAAGGGCCACCTTCGGCTTCGGCTTCGGCTTTGTCGTTTCTAATCGTCCTTACGAATGCCTTCATGTCCAGCCTCTGCGGGCTGGCGACGATCACAAAGGTACTAATTCCGATCTGATCATAATCCGTTGTGGGGAGGATGAGATGAACATTTCCCTTCCCGAACACCTCCTCCAGCGTTCGGATATAGGAGGGCAGGAAGGCCCCGTGTTGGAAACTATCGATCACGTTGGCCAGAAACAATCCATCGGGTTTCATCAGACGCTTCAGCTCAACTGCAAATTCCTTTGTGGTCAAGTGATAAGGAATGGAGAGATCATTAAAGGCATCGCCGAAGACGAAATCGTATTTTCCCTTCTCCTTACTGTTCATGACGAACCAGCGGGCATCCTCATTGCAGGACCGGATATGCGAATCTTTAGAGACACCGAGATATTGTTGGCTGATCCGGATTATTTCCGGGTCGATCTCTACGACGTCGATTGCCGCGTGTTTGTACTTCGCATCGATAAAACGCGGAAAGGTATAGCCTCCACCGCCGATGAAAAGTGCGTTGCAGGATTTTCGTTGCCTCGCCTGCCATCTCACTATCTCTTCATAGATCCGAAGGTATTCGTATTTAAGATAACCGGGGTCGTTCAAATCGGTATAGGAGTGAATCAGGTGATCCAGGATCAATGTCTCCAAGGGCTTCTTGCCATCCCGCTGCACCTCTTTCAGCTTAATCGTATAATAATTGCTCTCTTTAAAAAAATAAGCGTCTTCATCGAAGGGGGGTTTGAAGGCGTATGCGTAAGCGGCCTTTAAAGAGTCGATGGGAGAGGCCGGGAGATCGATTGCGCCCGGAGCTATGGCGGCGTATCCATAGAGTCCGGCCAGAGGAAGCATAAGAAAGAGCATCATAATGAGAATGAAGGCGACGAGCGTCTTTACCTTGGTAAGAAAGCCACCGAAGATCGGCGCAGAGATAATGAGGATGGCCCCCATGACTAACAGAATGCTCCGGGTCCCCATCCAGGAGATGAGGAAGAATCCCGTGGCGAAGGTTCCGAGGATGGAGCCGAGCGTGGAGAAGGCATAGATTTTTCCAACGACATTTCCGGTCTTTTTTAGATTTTTGAGAGTCAGCTTGACTACCACAGGCGAGATCATGCCGAGCAGGCAGGAAGGGATAAAAAAGATCATGGCGGTGAGCAGGAGAATCCGCACCATGAGGCTGGTCTGGAATTCCGCCCCAGCGACCAGATTGGTCAGAGGCGAGACGGCGAAAGCCCCTAAGCCCGACAGGAAAAGGAGCCAGCCGAGCGTAGAGGCACGGGGGTATCTGTCGGCAATCAGCCCTCCCACATAGGCCCCGATACTGATGCCTGCAAGCACTACACCGATGATGCTTGTCCAGGTGTAGAGGGAAACCCCGACGTGGGGCGCCATGATCCTTCCTGCGACCAGCTCGATGACCAGGGTGCAAAAACTGGCGATAAAGACGACGATGTTGGCCTTGATGATTTCTTTTTGCATGGTTTGTGCTTCTCCGTTTAGCACGTGGTATTTTGTGGTTGGGGCAACATTCTATAGTATTCCCCTTGGAAAGTTCAAGAATATTTTGGTGATGCGGGCACCCTACGATAGGCAGGGAGCCGGAGAGATAGAGTTAATTGTCTATAGTATGCAAATGAGGTGGTGTGCCCTCTTATGTGTCAAGGGCGGTGCCGCATGCCCTCTGGTTGCTATCTTCCCTCTGCATCCTTCCACGACATTCGGCACCAATGGCGGCGAGTAAGACCGTGGTCCTTATATCCCCATGTTGCTCAAGGCATCTATCACCCGACCCACGGCCAACGTCAGCGGGAGGTGTGATGCCTCGAAATGCTGGAGCGATTCCTTGAGGCGCTCAAGGAACTGTTGGTACCGATGCAAGGGAATATCTTCAGCCTCTCCACTGAGCATGTCGATCTCGAGGAGCAGCCGCTGGATGTGATCTCGGACGTGGTCGTCGGCCGGTTGGGTCTTTTCGAGTTCGGCGCGGAGTTCCTTAATTGTTTTGTGAAGGTGTTTTTTCTTCATATATCTTCTCCTTCCTGCATCGGCCCTTGGCACGACCGTGCATCTTTATCCATGGCGTTACTCCGGCTTTGGGTCGTCTCAAATCCAAGAGAGCCGCCGCAAGGCGCCGAATACCAGGTAGCAGCCGAGACCCACGACAAAGATTCCGAATGCCAATCTGAGATGCGGGCCTTTGAGATGATTCGCCATGAGCGCGCCGAACCATGCTCCTACGAGCAATGCTGCCGCTACAATGAAGGCCGCTTTTAGATCGACATTTCCGTGACGGTAATATTCAAGGACGGCAGCAATCCCCACCGGTGGCAGCAGGATCGCCAAGCTCGTGCCGGTAGCCGCGTGCTGCGAGAAGCCGAGCAAGAATACGAGCCCGGGCACGATGAGCACGCCGCCGCCGATGCCGAATAGGCCCGAGGCAATACCCGCTATGAGCCCGATTATTAAAAGGATAACAGTTGAAGGCAGATTCATACACGTCCCTTTCTGTAATGCTGTTCTCTGTTCCGACAGCCTATAAGTTAATAGATGAAAAATCTTCTTTTATTAGATTATATCCTTTGATGATAACGGGTGTGTGCGCTTTCTGATGCGCCAAGGGTAACGATGCGTCCCCCATATATTCCCTCCGTCATGCAATCGGATAAACTTCTTGCTTTGTAAGCTCGACTAGCCTTCTTCGGCGTGTTCCATGAGCTTTGATTGAACCAGAATACCGATGATTACCAATACAAGAAAGACGATCGCACTATTGGTGTCGCGTAACCCCAATCTGGAAACGATCGCACCGGCTCCAACCAGGCACGAGAGCACGATGATCGCCCAGTCCATGAGCAAGGCTGCAACAATCGCCCCGATCGCCCCTCCGGCAACGGGCAAGAGCAAGCCGGCGCCGCCGACACCCAAGGGATGGGCGAGCATCAGGGCAAAGTAAGCCCCTGCGAAGAATCCCGCGACAACGAACGCCACGCGCTGAACAAAGATCGCCAGCAATGCGCCGAGCAGGCCGGCCCCAAGACCGCCCAGTAGCTTAGCCCATATCGGTTGATTGACAAGAAGCAGATCGGTAAACTCCATGCCGACGAGGAAACCAACGATGGCGACAAAGAGCCAAAAAAGCTTTCGCCCGGAAACGAGCATGATGAGACCCAAGATTATCACAAGAAATTTCATATGACCTCCGTCAGTAGTATTTGCCTAATGCCCAAATCAGCAGCGCGGGTTGCCCCATCCTCTGTGAAGGCTGATATGGTCATGTTTCACAGTTATAATATTACTAAATCTCCCCTGTCAAGTTCAGTTTCATGGTGCGCGCAGCGCCTCGGGGAAGCGTGATCGAGTGCCTATCCGCAAGAGTCCGGTTCCGATAACGCTCTAAGTGCCTTCGGGCATCGGGATACTTCCAAATTGAAAAAGCGGCGATGATAAGCAAGAAGAAGAAGGCGACAAGGCGTACCCTCCTGGAGCCGAAGGCCAGCGCAATGACAGCGAGAATGCCTGCAAGCACCAGGATGGATAGGCCGGCCAGCGGATCCATGATAACTATCCCCACTACCGCGAGGATAGCGGCAAACTGAACTAAGGCCCTTGGCGTTTTTGGATTCATGGCAAGCTTATATACATATACCTTCTTACTTAGCCGTTTCTCACCCGTGTGCCCTTCTCTTCGCATCGCCCCTTGTCCCGGGCAAAGAGCACGGGTTTGCTCGGTTCCTTTCGTATCCCATCAATGAAGTGATACAAGGCCATGATGGGATGCCGGTACATCATCCTGGGGCCCGCATATCTCATCACCGCGCGGATCTTCTCTCTGATAGCCGGCCTGTAGCAATGGATCAAGCACCTGGCGCACTGCGTCTTCCCTTCCTGGTATGGGCACCGGGAGAGCCGTTCCCTGGCGTATGCCAGGAGCTCACGGCAATCCGGGCAGAGCCCTTCCGCGGCATGGTGCTCGGAGCGGCAATGCATCCGTATCATCGCCTCAACCGTCTTATCTTCCCTTGTTAGACGAGGATGCCTGTCAGCCATTGCCGATCCCTTGCCCGCTCTTACGATGGGATGGTTTAATCCAATCCAAGCTCTTGATAGACCGCGCCCATAATCTCTTGATTCGGGCCGGATGGACCGGCCCCTTGATCCTGCAACACCCATTTCTCTTGACGCGCCATGAAGCATTCCCAAACAAATAGCGCGAAGATAAGTCCGGCCCGATCGTATACCTGCCGCCCTGTCGCATCATTCCCCTCTATGTCTAAAGCGATATCATAAAGGCCGGCCAGGGGATAGGGCCATGGTTGCAACTGAGACGCTACCTGGGCACTGTTGAAGGTGCGCCTTCCCGTCTCTTTATCCGGGGGCATTTCGTCGATTATGCGATTCAACGCGCGCCGAACCCCCTCTGCCCGGCTCGCGCCCAGCAGTTGGATGGCTGCCCTAAAATCAGAGGCATGCGGGACTCTTTTTATCTGCTTCCCGTCAGGGGTGAATAACAAGCGAAACAATCCCTCCTTGCGAAACGTCTATCGCCGGCAACCGACAGCGCGGACAGAGCTGCCAAGTTTTCCCCGTCTTACTTCTTCATAGCTATCTTCATGGCCTGGAAGGGGGTCGCTATGGCAATCTTTGCTGCCTTGGTCTCGCTCGCCTTAGTCGCAGCAGCGGAGCTCGCCGCCTGTTTTAAGAGATTCTTGTCGACCTCGTTGGTCAGCCACCGTGCCCCTGATACGCCCACCAGCACCGCCCCCACTAGAGCAGAAAGGGTCAACCCAATCGCTTGCATTGGGTCGGATTGCGCGCCACCAATAATGTACGAAGCGGCAAATGGCCCATACAGCCCCCACGAGATACAAGCGGCTATTCCGCTGATTAACATATTGCCCGCTATCCCCGGCCGCCATATCGTCCGGTTATCGACCTTTTCCTTTTTCCACCCCCAAAAAACATTCTCGCTGATAAGGGCGTTGACCAGTCCGCCGATGGCGCCGGCGAAGAAAACGATGACGAGAAGCAGCCATAACAAAAAGTCCATATTCATAAGCTTTCTCCTTTTATTGCTTAGATGCCTTTGTCTTCCTCTCCGTGCAGAAACTTGTCAAAGGCGCCTCGGATATCCCCCGAGATCTTCTCCATGGCCTCTTTGGCGTCATGCCAGGCGCCTTCACCAGCCGTCCTGAGTATCTGCAATCTCTCCTCGGCGATCTTTTTCTTCGCCTGGAGCGTCCGGATCTGCTCCTGATACCGGGCCTTTTTTTGAACCGCTGCTTTGTCCGCCTTGACAATGAGCGCGTCGATCTTAGCGGACCAGTCCTTTACTTGCGCCTGCATCTTTTCCAGATATACAACCTTCTCATCCATGGTTTTCCTCCCTATCATTTATTTGTTGTTAAATGCTACGCCTTACGCCCTGCGCGATCAGCGTAGCTTGATGCTTGATGAGGTTGTAAGCATTATAGATTGTCCAGCTAAAAAATGCGACCTCTTTTCCTTACTATACGGTCAGTCGATGCAGAAGGGGTCGATCAAGATCTTGAGCCGGTAGTGCGACATAACCTCGGTCATGCGCCGAGACGCTTCAGGGCTATGGCGATACTGACAGGCAAGATACTTGTCCCAAAAGCTCTTGTAATGTTTCTTGAGCCATTGACTTATCATCTGAGTATAGCTTGGCAGGGCAGCCGAGGCCGCAGTCTTCGATCAACAGGTAGGGTTTTTTGACATTTGCATACAAGGCCGGGTCTTGGAAGATCGTGAACCCTTTTCCTATAATAGTAAGCGTATCGACCCGAAGGATGTCGGCAACGGGCACCTGCACCTTTTTTTTGATCCAATAGTACTTCCATTCACCCGGTTGCCGACTCACTGCCTCATATTCCGTGTACACGCTGAGTTCTAGCTCCGATACTCGAGCATCGGATCTTTCGTATTGTTCCGTTTCAGGACTATCGAAAAAACGAAAACGACCCTTCACGCTGCCGGCCGCATGAGACAATTCAACACTTCTGACTCGTTTGTCTAATGAGCCGCCGACAAAAAAACCTGCCGGCCCGTAAGATGCGCCCGTAATGCTTTTGCCATTCATGAGGGTAACCTTAACCCGGTAGAGAAGAGGTGGCCGCAGGTCTGCAAGCGCACAGCATACGATGCACAAGCTTAGTACACCCAAAATAATCGAAGCCAATAGTGTTCGCATCATAATAGATCCCGCATAAAACACGGCAATAAATTGCCCATTTCTAATACCCGGGCGGGGGCTCAAAGCCCCCTATAATATCCGCCAATCGCGCTGCAAAATCGATGGGCGTGCGATCCTCGAGAAACGGGCCGATTATCTGCAAGCCTATGGGCAGCCCGTCTTCGGTGCGGCCTACTGGTGCACTGGTAGCAGGCAGGTAAGCCAGCGTGGGGAGGCTTATCCATCTTTGCAGGAGACTATACGGGGCAGTGTGGCCGTTGACCTCGATCGTTCGCTCCAGCGCCGTCTCATCCTTGGTGATGCTGTGGGGGATGGCAGGCACACTGGCCACCGGGCACAAGAGGACATCAAACCTCTTAAAGAATGCGGCCCATTTGGCTTGGTATTTATGACGCTCGGCGTCTGATGCCAGCCACTGGCGATGCCGCTGAGTAACATCACGGGCAAATCGGCCCATTTCTGAATCTTCGTCTCCTGTTTGGGCCATCTTTTCCAGCGTCTCGTACATGGCAGTTGGGATCCAGCCGAACAATGCAGGATACATCATTTTTTGAAAGGTCCTGCAAACTGCCGCGGTTTTAAACGCCGGACGTGCCTGATCATCTACCGTCGCGCCCGTAGCGCGCAGGGCATCGATAACGGCTTCGAGGCGGGCCTTCACCCGGCTGTCCACAAGGATATCCTTGTCATCGAGCCAGGCGGCAATGCGGTACTCTCGAAGGGAAGCGGCGCGCGGCTGAGGCAACGTCAGGGTCCAGCCCATCGCGTCCGCAGGAGCCGGGCCAGTTAAGCAATCGAGGGCCAGCATCAGATCCGCGGCACTGCGTGCCAGGGGTCCTACGCAATTGAGATCCGTTTCAGATACCGTTCCGGGCGGCGGCGGTATATGGCCTTGCTGGGGTATGATGCCGTATGAAGGCTTGTGTCCATAGACGCCGGTCCAGCAGGCAGGGATGCGGATGGATCCGGCGATATCGCTGCCCAGCTCCAAGGCGGTCAGCCCCGCAGCTAGGGCAGCTGCTGCGCCTCCCGACGAGCCTCCGGGGGTTCGTGCTACATTCCACGGGTTGTTTGTTATACCGAAGATATCGTTGTAGGTCTGGGAATCGGCACAAAAGAGGGGCACATTGGTCTTGCCGAATATCACGGCACCGGCGTCGAGATAACGCTGTACCGCTACGGCATTGACGGCCGGGATATAATCCTTCAGACGAGGAGAGCCGCACGTGGTAAGCAGGCCGGCTGTCTCGAAGGCGTCCTTGATCGTGACGGGAATACCGTGGAGCGGGCCTAACGATTTGCCCTTAGCTTGCAGCTCATCCGCTTGCCTTGCCTGCGAGCGAGCGCGCTCCGCGTCAAGGGTGACAACGGCGTTGATCCGGCTATTAAGCCTCTCGATACGTGAAAGATAGAGTTCGAGCAGCTCCGTGCTGGAGACCTCGCCTGCACGGATCATCTGCGCGAGTTTTGTAGCGGGATAAAAGGCCAGCTCATCCACGGCAGTCCCCTTTTTTAAAAGCAGATATGGGAACGATGATTCTTATGATGCATAACAGAAAGGAGCAACGCCCTCAAAGTTCCCCGTTGGGCCAACGCACTATGCTCGCGATTTCTGCGCTTTCCCAAGTACGATACTGTGCGCTGCCAGCCAGAACATAAGCGATAAGAAGGCCAGCCATTCCCAGATCACAGGGGTATTCCGGGTAATGCCATCTATTTTACCGACCAATGTCAGCAAAACGGCGAAGACAAGATAGATAGCCACGACTGTCAAGCTCGAAACGGGCAGGACCACGGGCAACCTGCGCCGCCACTCTTGGAATCCGATCAGGCTTTGCAGGATAACGACCCCGAAGAAGTAGAGGAGCGCTGACGTTTTGTGGAGCGCCAAATTCAGGGAATAGGGGATCGCCGACATGCCGATGCTCCCAGCTACCACCAGGGCGCCAATTATCAAGGCCGCCGAGCTAAAGCCTCTACCGGCACCCACATGGGCAAGCTGAAGAACGAGGAACACCAGGAATAGATATCGCACGGGAGCAGCGATCAGCATGCCGGAATTAAAAACCGTTTGCGGCCACCCGGGTGTATTTCCTATATCGCTGAGATAGGTTGCAAGCATAGAAAAATCATGGTTTTGAACGTACAAAAGCGTAGAGAAGCAAACAGTCGCAATTCCCAGTATGACGCCAATGCTCCCGACAATCAGCAATGCCCTTGATACGCGGATCGTTGCTTCGCGTTTACTCATCGTATCCCCCTTTTTTTATTTATCTGAGTCGGCTTACCTTTGAAACCCGGAGACGAACTTATTCTTTAAATAATAAGCCAGCACCGTCTCCGCCGGCTTGATGCTGAAGATGCGGCCCAGCCTTTCCGAATACTCGCCGGCAGCTATTGGGTCCAGAGAGATGGTGGATGTACCGACCTTGAGCTGGAGCCTGTCCGGGTACATCTCGGCTATCTCCAGCAGCGTCTTTTCGCCGCTGCCGCTGCCGAACCTCGGCTGGTAGATCTTTCCGTTCAATATATTCAGCTGCGGTATTGCCTTCAGTTGCTCAAACCATTGTTTCTCTTCCCTCGTAACGATATGCCCTTTCGTCTCAAGGGCGATGCTCATGACCGTCTTCCCATGCAGCTTCAATTGGCCTGTGTATGTGGAGCGGCCGCGATTGAGCGTGACGTCACCCATGATCTTGGGATAGCCCAGGTAGTAGATGCCGCCGATACGGGCCTCATCGCTCGTCACCGGCATGGTGACGCAATGCCAGGCAGGCTTGCCTTCGTATCTTGCCAGCAGATAAACGGCTGCCTCCAAATAGGGCGGGGTTGCCTTATCCATCTTGTAATAGTCCATCACAAAGGCCCTGATCAGTGGCTCATCAGGCATCTCGAATACCTTGGGGAGCAATTCCCGGTAGGCAACGACGTCCCGGGTCTTGAAGAAGACCACGATGCCGTCGAATTCATGATAGGTATAATAGCGCGGCTCGCTCTGCTCCTGGGTTAACGTCGAGGAACAGCCAAATAAAAGAAGCACGGCGAGCAATAGACTGCATTGCCCAAGAAAGGCTCTATATCTGAAGATCATTCTGCACTTCCTCTTTTTTGTTTGGGCAGACGGATCATTTTTCTTTCACGTGGATGGCGCCCTTGAGCATGGCGAGCGCGGCGCTATCCACATCCTTTTGGCCGTCATTGGTGAAGATGACAAAGCTGACTGTCAACTCGCCAACCAGCAGGATCCCCTGTGTCATATACTTGGCGCTTCCCGGCTCCGGTGCCTTGGCGGTTGCTGAGAAGTAATAGCCGCTGCCTGATGCGCCCTGCATCTCGATTATTGTAAGGGTTTTTTCTGCGGCATTCGGCCGGGCCTTGTCCGCAGCACTTTTCACCATCCGGCGTGCAGTTGCATCGGTTATTGTCGGAGCATCCTCGCTTTCCTTCCAAAAGGGTATTATAAAGATTATAAACTGATCCCCGCTTGCCGGTCGCAAGGCTATCCGCGGAGGCAGCCGGTAATCAGTAGATTCCTGTACTTCGTCCTTCCATGATGCGGGGACCTTCATCTGGAAGACGCCGTGACCGGGCAAGGTATAGCGGCGGTCATTGGTCTGCTCGGCAGCAATCGCAATAACGGCAAAACCCAGCAACAAGATCATTACCAGTCGGGTCACGGAACAGGATTTCTTCATAAAAACTCCTTTGTCTTTATTTGCTGAAATCGGCAAAGCGGGTTGCCACGCCCACTGTGATGGTTGATGCGGTTGTGTACATTCTGCATTGTCGCGGTAAACATGCGCCTTCTTCATTTTTCCATATACGGCGCACGCGCAAACAGGTTGGCAACCATCTTGTCGACATGAGGCCGATTTGATTGGCGAGGATGTGCCGACCGATATGCTTTCGATTCTCGGATCGCCTTGTTAATTGCGGAGATAGTTCTATTGGTGAGGCGGGGGTACGGTTCCCAAGGATCAAATAAAATCAAAGCATCATCCAGTTGAGCTTCAAGCAGCTCAACTGCCTGGCTCGTCTGCGCCGCCCTTAAATGCCTGAGTACGACAACGTGTGACTGAATCGCCCTGGCGTCTTTATACATACATTCATCTATGATACCTGACCTGCCCGAGCGTAAACCACCATATCCGCCTATTGCCAGACCGACGACACACCCCACGAGAAACGTTAGGCCAAGACCTACTATTGACTTTCTTCTACTTGCCATGCCAACTGCCTCCCGTCCAGTTCATCATCCACTGTGATGGTTGATACTGCTGTATGCTCTCTGATTTGTCAAGAATGAAGATTCGACCCCCTTATCTACTTCTTAAATGCCAAAAAGTATTTTTATGCCAAGTACTTCAACGATTGCCGCAATTATAAGTAAGGGCACAATGATAGAAAGATAGATATTCAAGCTTCTTTTAATCCTAAAGCTAATAGGCGGCGAATGGAAAAGACCCCCTGCGCACCAAATTCCTAACCCCCAGGTAATAAACATGGCAGGAAGCTCGAAAAGGCCGTGGGGGATAATCTTGAAGAAATTTAGAGGATTCAAGTGTAATATGGCGCCCACTGCAATACCATTGAAAACAGCTCCAAAGACGGGAACTAGCCCAAACAAAAAACCAAATAAAATGGCAAAAAAAGCGCTAAAAGCATTTCTCAAAAAGATAGCAACAACTAATTCCAGGACGTTTTTATTCTCAAATGTTTTAAAGTATCCCAAAAATGCGGAAATAACGCTTTCCCCTAATCTTGGTATTAAAATAGCCAGGATATTGCCGGCAACAAAAATTAATAGGGCCGCGAAAATATATTTTCTGACCTCATTAAGATCGCGCCGGATTTGCCGATAGTGGTTACCTAAGACAGCACTGTTCATTTTGATTCCGAACGACTCAACTGAGAGTTTCGCGCGGTACGTGCGAATACTCTCCAGTTGTTGGTTCAGTGCTCCGTTTCATTTCATGTGATCCATCCCTTGAAGAGTGCAAAGGACAGAATGCTCAGACAGAAGAGTACACCGGCCACGGTGTACTTCCACCACTTGTATCGAAACAGTCCTGCCATCGGGCTGAAACGGGATGCCTTGTGAATTGAGTCTGTATCAACTTTGACAAAGAGAATGAGAATCCCCAGCAGCAATGACATTCCGGTCATGCTGATCCATATGATTTCTGATTCATTCATTTGTCATCATCTCACCGAACAATGCTTATATGGTTCCTTATAATACCCCAAATATTGTTATATTTGCCATATAAGACACCTGTAACAAAAGAGCCGAATCGGCTATAAACCTTTTCTTATCAGGCACTTGCGTATAAAGACTTTTCGCTTCTATGTGAGATAATTTCGTTAAAAAAACAACCCATTACACACTATGTTATAATTCAGGACTTGACCCATTTTTCCTTTGTTTGCTTCGCTATCTTCTCTTTTGACTTTTGTTCCTGTTTGTTTATCTTCTGTTTCCGACCCTTGTCCTTATCCTTCTTGCCTTTATCTCCCATTGTGCACCTCCTTGCTTTTATCTCGCATTGTGCATCTCCTCGCCTTTATCTGACATTGTGCATCTCCTTGCCTATATCTCGCATCGTGCACCCCTTTTCCCGGTTATCCCTCATCTTCTCGGCGCGAGGGTGCCGCTGCATCGTCAGTTCTGTCTTTGCTTTTCCTCACTATGTTGAAATTCAAGACCCGGCCCCTTTCCCGTCCTCGTTGGTGAATGGATTTCATCAGCTTTGCCGAGTTCCTCGGCAGTTTGGGTAATTCACGCAGCCCCAAAAGTCTCCAAATTTGCCGGTTCGCTTTTTCATGAGATCCCCACAAGTCGGGCAGCTTGGAACTAAAATTTGAGATTGTGAATCGACGCTACCCTTTGTTGAGGTACCCGAGACTCCAATAATCTCAGAGCGATACGAGCACCAGTCGCATGTTTCAGGGTCAGCCACAGGCAGGGGGCCGTCAAGCAAAGAAATCACATCATGCAAAAACCTGCGAAATCCAGCGTCGTCTCTCTTCACCTCATGCCAAGACATCCTGCCTGTAAGGACCTGGCAATCGTTGCCAATGTACTCACACGTATCAGGTGTGTAGTAGAGAAGACCCATACGCGATATTGGGTATAGCTTGAGCGCGCCTTCTGCTGGATTTTCAAGGGCAATTGCATAAGCATGAAGTTGCCGGCCGTACATGCCAACCTTATCATCGCTGGGATTCCCGGTCTTGAAGTCCATCACCGCAAACGAACCATCATCTAATTCTGCAACAATATCAAATCTGCCGGCAATAAAACAGGTGTTTTCCAGACCATCGAACTTTATAGGGGAAGATTGAACTCGCTTTTCTCCTAGCGTGATAACGCCTGGGGGCAGTTGCGGGCAAAATTCTTCAGTTCGTTTTCCGGAATAATGGTTTTTCTGAAGGTTAGCGATGGTACTGAAAACACCAGGTAAAGGAATAGAAGGTTGCGGGATGCCGTGTTTAACCTTTAGAACGAAACAATGCTTGCAACCTTCGTATAAGAACGTTAAATCCGATGGGCTCAATTTATAGTTCATAACTTAGTCCCTTGAAGTTAAGTCTTTGATGACTTTGTCTACGTTCTGCATTGTCAAGGATAAAGATTTGACCCCTTTGCCTTCTCGTCAAGACTTGACCCCTATATGTATTAACTATCTTAGCAAGTCACGAAGTCTATACCCATGGTGCAGTTTTGCATAATTTGTTAACTCTTTTTTCATGCCGTCTGGAATTGACGATTTTCTTCTTTGCCATGTAACCGAGGCGCTCCATGAAGTGCCCCGGGATCTAGTGCCATCTGGCTCTATAAAAGAAGCAACATCATTTAACTTTTCTGCTAGGTATGCAAAGAGGGATGGATGGGTATCAGAAACAGGAATGTTTTCTATAATATCCAGTAGAATGTTTAAAAAATGGTCATAATGCTCGAACCCTTGATCTTGTCTGGCATTAGTCCAGATTGGTTCTAAAACAGCACTTAGGAATTTTATTAGCATTTGTATATCGTAGGACCTGGGGAATTTTTTAACTGTCTCAATAAATTCACTTCTAGCATTTGAATCATTGGCAATTACAGACGCAGTTTTTTCTGCGGCAAGCCATTCTTGAAAAAGTCGGCGTGATGACTCATACTCTTCTCTTCGAATTGTTATTGTGTCTCTAATTTCACTTAAGAAAAGAGATAAATCAGAGGTTTCTATAATTACCTCACCGTTACTGCCATAATATGGTGACCCCCTTGGAGTTCCTCTCTGAAAGAGTGCTTGAATTACAATTGATTGATATTTTTCAATTTGTAGCCCTCTTTCGCTTTTAAATGTCCGAGACCATTCAATCGCAGATTGAACATTGACGTCACCAAGGTTATACCCCAACATTACGGTTGCAGACTCAGCGAGCAACAAATTAAGCTTCAGTTGCCGGTATTCAGTTGGAGAAAATAATTTTATATAATCTGATTCAGTAATGACTAGACTTTCCGGTACTCTTAAATGCCCATGCAGATGATATATTGGTACAAAATCATTACGTATATTCATTAAATGGTTAGGCAATAAGTATATTGAGCTTGGCAATATATCTTCTAGGAGAAAATCATAATTTGTCGTGACTACCCACTGTATTGGGATATCTTTCAAAATCTCACGATATCTATTAGCAATATCTTGCTCTGGTACAAGGTTACACTCACGACAGATCGAATGTTTAAATTTCGCAGCAGCTTTTCTTAGTGCCGCTTCCCGGTCTTCATGCACATAATATCTGCTCGCCACTCTAGCGACCATTTCTTGTGCAATTCGCGGGAATGATTTCCCAATTAGATTGCTTAAATCGTCGAAGTCAAACCCTAAATCAAGATCATGTCCGACACGTGTCAAGAGCTCCTTGAAACTTGGTGCTTCACCATCTGTTAGTGCTTTTGATAATCCTGTGCCTACAAAAAATCCCAAATTCCCCAATAGAGAAGCATTGGCAATATATGAAAGTATTTGGCCTCGTGAGATTGTCATTTTTTTGGCTTTTAATGTTTATGCGGTTTCTTATAATATCCTAATTGTGTTACATTTTCCTTAAACGGTTAGGGTTAAGACAACCGCAGAGATGGTTGATGAGGTTGTGTGCATTCTATATTGTCAAGGATAAAGATACGATCCTTTTCCTGTTCTCTTTTTTCTTCTTTTTTTATTTCAAAACGTGGTTAGCTTTCAATATTTAATCCTGGGATATCAAGCTTAAAACTTTTTTTATTTAAATTGGCCTGGAATACCTTAACAGGCGTTTCATGACTGCTTATCCATTTGTTAATGATTTTTTTATCAGATTCTGAAAGATGAACTCCAAGAATAACACCGGTTAATAATTCGGGGCTAAACTTATAGACTCCAGGCCCCCCTTCGTCTTCGGTTTTTATAACTCTCCTTTCTTTCTCGTACGCCCAATGCGTTGATTTTGTTGCTAAAGCATTAAAAAATTGCTCCCAAGTACCCATAGCCATTATATTTACGACAGGATAATCTTCCTGATAGGTGACTTTAAATGCCTCCCAAAATAGTGTTAGTACCTCATCAGCTCTAAACTGTAAACATATCCCCCTATGAGAATCCGAGTAATGGGACCACATTAAAATGTCATCCGGAACCTCTGTTAGACAGTATAAGCCGAAGCGTTTAAGAAATGTATTATATAACTCATCTAAAAGTTGTCGTTGTCCCAGTTTGCTAAAGCGAGGATTTTTACGAACTTCTTGCTGAACCTCTTTTTTTGTTGCATTTGGAAATCTACGTCTTACTAAAGATTCATAGAATTCTGTTCTTTTAAGCCCACTTGAGTGAGTAATTAGAAATGGTTTGCAATCGAATGGATCATTGAAAGACGTTGGGGCTGGCAGAAATATTTCATTATTAGAAAAAATCCTCTCTAGTACTGGTGAATTCATAGAGCGGTACTTATAGAGAAAGTCAACCTCATAAGGTCTAACACGCTTCAACAATCTATGTTCATCTTCAGCAATTCCCATCATATAATTAATACGCTGGATTGGTGGTGCGGGTTAGCGCAACCAATGTGATAATTGATGAGGTTGCGTACATTCTGAATCGTCACAAATGAAGATTCGGCCCGCTTTCTCTACCAATTTCCGTCTCAACCGCATATCAGCTTAGTAACAAAAGACCAAATAAGTAGCCCTCCAGCTAAGATACCCGAACCAAGCGTGACATAAAAGGAGAAAGGCCATACTTTCATTAGTCTTTCGACGCGCTTCTGCTCCTGTTTTCCATATTCGCTTGAGAATTTATTGAGTTTTTCCGCTTCTTGAAGCTGTTTCAATAAATTGATTGTCTGCGTAGAGCGAAGCCAAATGCCATAAATTTCGAACAATACAAATGATAAAACGGACAATATGGCAAGAAGACCAACAGCTATAGACTGCCATTGCGCTAAATCATTTTTAGTAAAGCTCCAAACTGCAAATAAGCCAGCATATCCCCCCATGATTATTATATTGGTGTAATTTTTCGCTTGTTCATAGGTAGTAATTATAACTTCCTTCTGCTTGTCTATAAACTCTCGTAGTTTTTTATCCATACTTTATTTTTACCCCCTAACTTGTCATAGATAGAAATGTCTCTATATATTGCCATTGTAACATTTTCAAAACAAACTCATCTGTTCCTTACCTTCTGCTGTTTTTTCTGTCTCCCCCTCCTTCGGAAAGATGCTGATCCGGCCATAGACGCCACAAAATATCGCTAAGGCTAAAACACTCTTGTCATGCCACCCTTTTCTTGGTTGGGGTAGCAAGGGGTTTTGGCTCGCGGCAGATAAGACGATTGGCTAACCCTTTCTGCAATTTCTTCAGGTATTGGTAATAGAGGTCTGAATCTCGTTGGTTTTCGTCCTCGATCTGTCTGCGTACTTCACGGACCTGCTGCACGATCGGATCAGTCTTCATGTTCTACCTCTGGGTCTCGAGGTCAGATAACTCAAGACGGTTGTCTCGATATAAACGGTTTGCTTCGACATATTATTCCTTCGCGTCTATCATAGGGGGGTTGCCTCTTTCAAGACCTGTTCTCGTATAAGAGGATTGATCCCGTTCTCCGTAACGATCTCAACGCTATGCCCTAATATTTCCTCTAAGTCGGCAACAAGACCGCCGGGGAACCAGGGGCTCGTTTTTTCACTTGTCTTGACCAAGAGGTCGATATCGCTGTCTCCGCGTTCTTGTCCCCGCACCACTGAGCCAAAGACCCGGATGTCGAATGCCCCATGTTTGGCAGCTATCTTTTCTATGTCTGTCCGACGCTCACGAAGTAATTCTTTAATTGTCATTACGCGCTTCCTTTCGCTCTTACTATAAAGACCTGTTCGATCAGGTAAGCGGCCTCATCCAGGATATGCTGTAAGTACTCACGCGCCGAGTGCGACATCTGTTTGAGTTGCAGTTAAACAGCTTTTTGAATCAATTCTTTATCAAGGTCAAGTTCATACGAGAGAATCGTCTTAATGTCCATCCGTTTAGAGGCGTTAAGAATTTCTATGCCTACTATTCTATTTTCAGATGTTGTATCTACATTGACCCCTTCGTCAATCTCAACGACACCATCAGGTTTTTGATTCCCTAGTGTTATATATATGGCATCAACCTCATTGTCATAATGCACTCTCATTTTTTCCTTCCTTTCTTCAGTGGATAATTGGTAATTATTGTTGCCGTATCTTTTTTGATTGAAACAACAATTTTCAAAGGATACTTAAAGCCAACAACGTCTTTTATAATTTCATGTTCACCTTCATGCAAATTTAGGCTTGTTATAATATCTTCTATTATTGATTCGGCTATCCCGTAGAGTTTTGCCCGTCTTATAGCATGTCGTGAGAATTTTATTTTCACCAATACCGCCTTATCTATTATAACTGTTTCTTGTCTAACTTGTTCATAGAAAGTATTGCCTTAATCATCGAAACCGTTCCTGAATATCTTCGATTCCGTAAGGGCTTGCTTCTTCTGCTATTCCGCGCATCGCCGATTCGAGGGTAAACTGGCCCCACGTCGAGTCTTCCTCTTCTTGCTTGCGGCGATTTGCAGATTTTTTCAAGTGTTCAATGAAGTCGAGCACCTCGTTCTGCTCTGGTTCGGGCATAGCCTTAAGATACTCAAGTATTTTTTTCGCTGTGTTCATCTATAATCCTTTCATCAATTTACTTGAACAAGTCGGCGTGCGTTCCCGTCCGCTCGAAGATCACGCTGCTTTCTTCAATCTTGTAAATCAGTATCCAGTCGGATTCGATATGGCACTCGTGCCTCCCTTGCCACTCCCCCAGGAGTTTATGATCCCGATGGATAGGATCGATCGGCTCTTCGCCGACGATGGCGCGGATAATGATCTTAAGCTTCTCCATATTCTTCCCCCGTTTCCCCATGCGCTTGACATCTTTCTCGAACTGCCGCGTATAGACAGGGGTAAGCATCAGATACGTAGTTTCTCAAACATGTCATCGACGTTCTTGCATACTATCAGATTACGGCCTGCATCGGTGTCCGCGAACGTTTGCTGGGTCTGCTTCGTAGGGACGACTACATCGAAGGGAAGACCTTGGTGGAGCTCAACTTGCCTATAAAAGAGCGTAATCGCCTGCGTCGGGTTCAGGCCCAAATCACGCAGGACGTGCTCTGCTTTCTCCTTCAGATCAGGCTTTATCCGCGCCCTTACTGTTGCTGTTTTAGTCATAGGTCACCTCCTATGATATTCAATGTAGCACATATGGGGCACATTGGCAAGCGCAATCCCTTCAAAACAGCTTCATCTGGGTGTCACCAGCGACAGGTTTTTCTGCATCCCCTTCCTTGGGAAAGATGCTGATCCGGCCGTAGACGCCGTCGTAGCCGGGCACGATCTTGAGCTTGCCCTGGCGCACGAGCATGATCCCCTCGTAGACCCGGGGAGTAGCTATCTTTTTAATTTCTTCGGATGGCAGGTCAATCAAGATGGCCATTTCCGATCCCCCTTGCTCCACCATCCGCATGTACTCCTGCTGCACCCCCTTGGTGTTCGGCCCCTGTTCCAGGGCCTCGGCGATAATCTCCTCCAGGGGGATGAGGTGGATAGTGGGAATGGCCTTTTTGGGGACAAAGCCCACCGGCCTGTCGGCCAGCTCCTCGACCCGGTGCATCACCCCCACGGTGAGCTGCCTGTTGCAGACCGGGCAGATATTCTTATGCTGCTTGCTCTCTTCGGGTGTATAGAGGACGTTGCACATACGGTGGCCGTCGTAGTGATATTTTCCTTCTTCGGGGAAGAACTCCACGGTAAAGAGCATGCCTGCCGGGTCCTTTTCTTTGATCACGCGCGCTATCTCCTTATATTCCAGCGGGCAGGCAAAGGCGTTGGCCTCCCTGCCGATCTTGCTGGGGGAGTGGGCGTCGGAGTTGGAGATCAGGGTGATACGGTCGAGGGCGCTCAGCCGCCAGTTCATCTCCGGGTCCGAGGAGAGGCCGGTCTCGATGGCAGAGATGTTCTTGGCCTGCTCCTCAAAGCACTCCTCCAGCGAATCGAAGCCGGAGTTGGCGCCGAAGACCGAGAACCAGGGGGTCCAGGCGTGGGCCGGGACAAGGAGGCATTCATGGGAGATATCAAGCACGATTTTCACGAGGTCCTTGGCTGGGAAGCCGAAGATGGGGCGTCCGTCGGACCCGAGCTTGCCCAGCCTGCCCAGGGCCGTGTTTATCTTTTCAGCCGTCTCAATATTAGGGGCAAAGATCAGGGTGTGGGTGCGGCGGTTGGTCTGCTTGCCCTGGGCGAAGATGTTGCTCACCTCGGTGACGAGGATAAAGTGCGTCCCCTGCTCCCCTTCTTTAAGACGGTAGATCCCCTCGGCTGCCGGTTCGAGCTTGGCCTTGATCTCGGCGAAGTAGAGGGGGTGGGTGAAGTCGCCGGTTGCCACGAGCTTGATCCCCTTGAGCTTGCCCCAGCGGGCGATGCTATCGAGCTCCATCTCCTTGCTGGTGGCGCGGCTGTACTTGGAATGCACGTGCAGATCGGCGATAAACCGCGTCACAGGAATATCTCCTCCGGCGCAATCCCCTCGGCCTTGATGACCCGCCATTTCCCGCCTTCCTTGGCCAGGGTGAAGGTTATCTGGCACGGCTTCTCGGAGCTGCCCACGAGATATCCTGTCTTATCTTGTGCCCGGGCCGTGGCCCAGGTGAGGATCGTGGCCCGGCCTTGCTTGTTTTCATTGATCGTTATCTGCATCTCCTCTATGCGGATATTGATATCGTCGAACTGATGAAATACCCGCTGAAACAGGGCCATGATAGCGAGCTTGTTGAGGCCGTAGTCGTCCCGGTATGACCGGGAGACCTGCTCCATCACCCCCTCGATATCCTTCTTCTCGACGGCTGCCTTCCCATCGTAGATCACCCGCTTGATCCGGGCTTCATCAGAAACGAGGAGATGCTTGAACAGGAAGAAGCAGCCGACAACTGCCAGGAGGATAACGACGTTCATCGCTTTTTTTCTGCTTATTTTCATCCCTTTTTCCCTTTCCACCATTTCTTGAGCCGCTCGCGTATCTCGTGCTCGTACCCCCTGTCCGTGGGGTGATAGTAGCGGCGTTTTTTTATCTTTTCCGGCAGGTACTCCTCCTCGACAAAGGCGCCGGGGAAGCTGTGGGGGTAGCGGTATCCCTTGCTGTACCCCATCTCCTCCATCAAGGGGGTGGGCGCGTTGCGCAGGTGCATGGGAACGGGCAGGGACCCGGTCTCCTTGACGGCCTTGCGCGCCTCGCTATAGGCGGTGTAGAGGGCGTTGCTCTTCGGGGCCGTGGCTAAATGGACCACGGCCTGGGCCAGGGCCAGCTCCCCCTCGGGCCGGCCGATGAAGTGAAAGGCCTGCATGGCCGCCACCGCCACGAGCAGCGATTGGGGGTCGGCATTGCCCACGTCTTCACTGGCGAAGCGTACGATTCTGCGCGCTATGTAGAGGGGGTCCTCACCCCCCTCGATCATCCTCGCGAGCCAGTAGAGGGCGGCGTCGGGGTCGTTTCCCCGCATGCTCTTGTGCAGGGCCGAGATAATGTTGTAGTGCTCCTCCCCTGTCTTGTCGTAGAGGATCCTCTTTTGCATCGCGTCCTGGGCCGCCTCAGGGGTGATCTTTCTGGTCCCGTCCTTGACCGGCACGGTTGTCATGACGGCCAGCTCCAGGGCGTTGAGAGCTGCCCGGGCATCGCCGTCGGCCAGGGTTGCCAGGAGCTTTAAGACCGGGGTATCTATCGAGACCTTATACTGTTTTAAACCCTGCTCGCCGTCGGCCAAGGCGCGGCGCATGATCTCCATCAATTCCTCCGGCCCGAGCTGCTGCAGGGTGAAGACCTGCACGCGGGAGAGCAGCGGCGCGATTATCTCAAAGGAAGGGTTCTCAGTAGTGGCGCCGATCAAGCAGATGGTCCCTTTTTCCACGTGGGGGAGGAAGGCGTCCTGCTGGGCCTTGTTGAAGCGGTGGATCTCGTCCACGAAGAGGATGGTCCTTCGTTGGCGGAACGTGCGCTCTTCTTCCGCCTCCTTGGTTACCTCCCTGATCTCTTTCACGCCGGAGAGCACGGCGCTGAAGGAGACAAAGCGGGCATCGGTCCGCGTGGCGATGATCCGGGCCAGGGTGGTCTTGCCCGAGCCGGGCGGGCCCCAGAGGATCAGGGAGAAGAGCTCCCCTTTCTCAATGGCCTTGCGCAGGACCCGGCCCTTGCCCAGGATGTGCTCCTGACCCACGAATCCATCGAGATCCCTGGGGCGCATCCTGTCGGCAAGCGGGGCCATGCCGGCCATAACCTCCTTGGCCTTTTCGACGAATAGTTCCATTTTTTATTTCCTGGTCTTACCTAGAAAATAGCTTTCTTAAATCCCACCCCACCTCCCTTTACGAAAGGGAGGGGTAACCTCCCCCTTTGGGAAAGGGGGATTGAGGGGGATTTTTCCCGCCAAGACGGGATTTGCGGGTGACGCACCGTCATCATGGATTGCCTTTTATCCCTGCGAGGAAGCATAAAAGCTGTTCAACCGTTTCATCGCCTTGAGCTTTTCGCTGTGCCCGACCCTGGCAGCCCACAAGCCTTTTTTCAGGTAATCGATCGTGCGATCGTAGGTCGAGCAATCAACGGGATACGGATGGCCGTCCTTGCCCCCATGGGCAAAGCTGAACCTGGCCGGGTCGTCAAAGCTCGGCCCTTCCCCATAGATGAGCTCGGACATCAGACTTAAGGCCCGGATGGTCTTGGGCCCCACCCCGGTGATGCCGAGTACTTCTTCGAATGTCTGAGGCCCCTGCTCGTAGGTCTTGAGCAGGACCTTGTGGAGGTACCGGGTATTGAGATCGCCCGGGGTGATATGGTGGCGCCGGGGGAGCTCGAGCTCTGCTATCCGATTCGCCTCGGCAATGACCCGACCGGGCTCCTCCCTGGCCAAAGCAGCCACGCCTGCGCGTGCACCGTGGCTCTCCCGGGCAACCATATTGAGGACCCGGCCACGGGCGTCGCAGCAGATGGCGGCATGGGGCTCACAGACAAAGTCCGTTACCCCCTCGCTGAGCCAGTGGTATCTCCTAGCGTAGCAAGTGTCAGCGTTCATCCCCTGCTGTATCACGCACCACTCCCCCTTGCCGGTAAAGACAAACAGATGGTGATAGAGCTGATAGCCGTCCTGCAGGGCGCTGCTGTCCACCTTGGCAGCCATGCGGCTGGCGTAGATGAGGGGGGCGGGTTCAGCCGCAATGCGATCGCAATGCTTCTCGATCTCCTGCGGGGTATGGCGCGAGGTCTTTCCCTTGCCGCCGGCGCAAAAGATCCCTGTCTCGCCTTCCAGCCCCCGCAGCCCTTCCTTGAGCGCGCCGCACACCGTCGTGGTGATGCCGCTGCTGTGCCAGTCAAAGCCCAGGAGACACCCGAAGGCCTGAAACCAGAAGGGATCGGAGAGGCGGCACAGGACCTCCTCCGGGCTGAACTCCATAACCAGGGCGCGGGTGATCTCCCGGGCCAGGGCAGTCATCCGCTCGAAGAGCCATGCCGGGGCCTTGCCGTAGTGGAGGGGGAGGTTGACGATCCCTCGTTTCATCCCTTATCCGACTACCTTGTAGATCGTGTCACCCTTTCTCACCCGGTCCTTCACCTTGATGCCGATATCTTCCCCGGGCTTCGCCTCCTGGATGACATCGCGGTCTATCTGCATGGAGGAGACCTGCTGGGTAAGGTCCGTGGTGTGGCCCTTGATGTGGATGGTGTCGCCGACCTTGAGCCCGTCCCCTTCTACGTGGAAGGCGACGACCCCGATCTTGGCAAAGTAGTCCATGACCGTTCCGATCTTCTTCTCTTCCATTGTTATCCCTCCTTTCGTTATGACGGTGGTAACGAATGCCCCTCTTCCCCATACGGATGAATAGGCTTTTCTCCGGCACTGGGTCTTTCAGACGGCGAAGCTGCTGTGTGGCTGATCATCTTTTTTTCGGTGAGGAATGCTATGACATGCTCTACCTCGATCGAATCGAGGCAGTGCTGCTGCTGACAGCTCAGCTGCCGGTCCCCGGCACAGGGGGCGCAGGCAGCCCGGCCCCGGAGCCAAAAGGCCCTTGCACCGCGAGGCGCCCAGACACAAGGATCAGTAGGGCCGAAGATGGCGACGGTCGGTCTCTTCAGGGCCGCCGCCAAATGCGAGATGCCGGAGTCGTTGCCGATAAAGAGGCTGACACAGCTCAACAGGGCTGCCAGCTCGGTGATGGGCTTGTCGCGCACGACCAGATAGGGGATGCCTGCAAGCCCTTGCAAGACCTCCGCAGTGATTGTCTCGTCGGCAGGCCCCTGGCAGATGAGGAGCTTTTTGGATCCTCGTGCCAGCGCCCTTGCCAGGGCGGCAAAGCGAGAAGCAGGCCAGGCCTTTTTTCGGCTTCCGGCCCCGGGGTGGAGGGCGCAGATCGCGTCAAGGTCCCAGCCCTTCTGACGGAAAAATGCCTTGGCCTCTTCTTGCGCCTTCTTAGGGGGGAAGATCAGCGGCGGGGTAGGGGAGGCGGCGATCCCGAGATCCCTTAAAGACGAGAGGTGGTGGTCTATCGCGTGCATCCTCCTGTCGGGAAAGGAGGGGAGGGTGAAGGTGCGTCTTATCCCCGCGCGCCGGAGGTTATAAGCAAGGGTCTCCGATCGGGCAAAGCAGAAGGCGGCATCGAATTGGCCGAGATGCCCCGTTATCGTCGCGGGCAGGGGTGCATGCTCCTGGAACAAGGGGGCCATATCTGCCCTGTTGATATCCATGACGGCATCGGCATAGGGATGGCCAGAGATCAGGGCAAGGGTCCACGGGTGCCCCATCATCTCCAACCAGGCCGGCTGCAGGGTATCCCGCAGGGCCTTGATAGCCGGCAGGGCGAGGATGAGATCACCCAGGGCCCCCTGGTGGCAGACGAGGATTCTGCTGCCAATCACCCCGGCCGTGTTGCGCAGCTCCTCTCGTGACATACGCCCCCCTTTTCCGCAAATGCCTTATTTCTTTGAGAAAAGTATAGGATAGTCCCTGGAGGTATGTCAATCTAGATTGGGGTTGCCAGGCAGCCGTTTAGATATTGCTTGTCGTCCCTCAATAATGGTAAACATACCGGATTCATTGAAGTAATATTCAATGGACTGATTGATCTGAAAGATGATAAATTAAATTGAGCGTGCAAGGTTGCCCGTATCAGGAGGTGATACGCTATGAAATCAGTACGTGTGGAGCTACCGGACAAGTTAGCAGCAGAACTCGATATATTAGTTAAAAAAGGATGGTTCCAGAACCAGGATGAGGTTGTTCGGGTGGCCCTCGGTGATTTCATCCACCGACATCGGTTTGAGTTGCTGGAGCGTTTTCAACGCGAGGACATCGCCTGGGCCATTCAACAGAAAACGGCGAAAAAGTGAGGCGTATTGTTTCAGATACAGGTCCTCTGCTACATCTGAGGGAGGCAGAGGCCTTTGACTTGTTAGCAGTGGCCGGTACGATCTATATTCCTAAGGCCGTTGATGCGGAAATGGCTCAGCACGAAACACTGTGGATGAGTGAAAGACCTGCTTGGATAGAGGTGAAAGCTATCACGCAACCTTATGCAACCGAAGCCATTGCTTGGCAGCAAGTTGGGATGCTTGATCCGGGAGAGGCGGAGGCCATTGCCCTTGCACGATACCTCAAGCCAGACTGGCTATTGACCGATGATGCGGCAGCACGTTTGCTCGGTCAGTCTCTGGGATTAGAAGTACACGGCTCTTTAGGTATTGTGCTGTGGGCAGCCGCAACGGGCCATTTAAAGCGTAGCGAGGCTGATGCTATTTTAGACCGGCTAAAAAATTCGACCCTATGGATTTCTGCCCGTGTCATTGCTGAGGCAAAGGCAGCGCTTGATCAGTTGTTTCCTTAAACAAAAAACCTTCTTCTCTTTGTTCCCGCCTCACATATGCAGCTCGATAATATCGCCGTCTGTCGCGTTGCGACATCCCCTCCTTTATATTTTTATCCAATAGGTGGGGGATTGGAGTAAAAGCCAAAAGGCTTATTTTTTGATTTCATCACATATGTAGTTCAATGATATCTCCGTCTGTCGCGTTGCGACACCCCATTGGCCAAAGGGCCACCGCCGGCATAAAAATATCCAAATGTGTCGCCTTGCGACATCTGGCCAAAGGGCCACCTTCGGCTGCTTTCCTTAGACTTAAAATTTAAGGAGCAGGAGTAGGGGGCCGTAAAGCGGGAGGGGTCAAGGAAGCGAATCTTGCATTGTTGAGATAGTTATTGGTTAAGGCGTGCTCGTCTCGAGCCTCTCACATATGTAGTTCAATGATATCGCCATCCCGGAGGATATAGTCTCGCTGCACCCGCTGCCCGTCAAACCTCCCCGAACCCCAGATCCTGGCGTACTGGAACTTGGCGACGAAGTCCTTGTGGATCTCCTTGGCGAGGTCGAGAACCGTGCTCCTTTGTTTGAGGATGATCGGGGTGCTTGGGTCTTCCTCTCTGCGGGTAGTGGTGGTGGAGCGCTCGGCTACAAGATGTACCATATAAAATTCATTATGTACATTATCTTTATATGTAAATCTCCACAAAAAATGTGGAAAACCTGTGGATTTTACCCCCCTTTGACGCCAATCGGGTGTCTGTTTCCGATGCAATCACCACATTGCCTAATCTTTAGGCAGTAAGAAATCCCCTGAGGCGAATCCTAAATTATAATTAAAATCCTTTAAAAACAATAAGTTACTCAATGACGGTGAATGTAGTCTCCCCCAGGAGCAGATAGCGGATATCAGAGAGGTCCTTGAGGGGGGTCCTGACCATGACCTCTGACCCCGAAGGCGGCTCTGACCAAGGGGTCACTGGCCAAAGGGCCACTGGCCAAAGGGCCACTGGCCAAAGGGCCACTGGCCAAAGGGCCACCTTCGGCTTCGGCTTCGGCTCCGGGTTGCGCTGTTGATCAAAACCCGCCCAGATCCCCAGGCCTCTGGTAAAACAGTCCGCATCGTTGAGCCCCAGCACGTGCCCCTGAAGGCCCTCATACTGCCCTTCCACTGCCGCCAGGAAAGGTTCCGGCAGGATAAACGCCACGGCATCAAGGGAGATGCGCCGGCAGGCGCACCCCTGGAAATATTCCTGAAACCGCTGCTGCCGGTATGCTTGCCTGGTCTCCGGGGAGCGGATGTTTACCTCCCGGAGGGGTGAAAGTCTGTGGATCTTTATCCCCTTCCCTGCTTGAACCGCCGTGAGGATGTGCTCCACCTCGCCGGCCCTTTGGATAGCAACGATGTGCTGGGGGTGCAAAAGCTCTATCTTATGGAACTTCAGCTCGAACCCTGTGGCCCCTGTCACGAGGCCCGTCGTATCCACCACCACCATCCGGGCACCCTGTTCTTCGGCCTTGCGCATCAATTTCACCACCCCTGCGGCAGTTGCCGGGAGGTGATTGGCAGGAGAGGTTGCCCCGATGAAATAAAGGTAGTCCCACCCCAATCGCTCCGTTGTTTGAGGAGGCGCAGAAGGAAGAAGCATACCCAAGGTGGTGGGGGGGCCGATGATGGACTGGCCCGGGTCTGCATCGAGAAAGGCAGTCCTGAAGCCCGCCTCTATGGATTGGGAGCAGAGGAAGCGGGCAAGGGTGCTCTTGCCGGTGTCGGAGGCCCCGAGCATAAAGACGCAACCAGGGCAGGCGGCTATCTCTCGAAAGAGCAGAGACCATGCTTCAGGGATCGGGAGATCCACCTTCTGCATCAGCGCCTCTGCCCCGGGGTCCTTTGAACCGGTAACGGTGTTGAACAGAGATATATCCGCATCGCGAAGCATGGTAGTAGAAAGCTTCTCGGGAATCAAGCGCTGGCAATGCCCTGGGCAAGGAGGATCACCCCAGCTTGACTCCCCACATAAAATTTGTTATTTTGTTTAATAGTTTAGCACAGGAGGAGCATGCATGGGCAAAGAGAACGAAAAAACCAAATCGTTGGAGGAGCGGGTCAAACTGACGGGGAAACTGGTATGGGATAGATATGATGAGGCCCAGGTCAAGCAGGCCTTTGCCTTTGCCGAGGGATATAAGGGGTTTCTGGACGAGGCCAAGACCGAGCGGGAGGCGGTGGAAGCGATCGTCAAGTCGGCCCAGAAGGCGGGTTTTTGCGCCTACTCCCAGAAGGGTAAAGATAAGAGGATATACCGTCTCAATAAGGACAAGAGCATCGGCCTCGCCACCGTGGGTAAACAACCCCTTGAGAAAGGGCTCAGGATCATCGTCTCCCACGTCGATTCCCCCAGGCTCGACCTCAAACAAAACCCCCTGTACGAAGAGCTCGACATGGTCCTGCTCAGGACACACTACTACGGGGGCATCAAGAAATACCAATGGGTGGCACAACCCCTGGCCATGCATGGGATCATCGTCAAGACGGACGGCAAGAAGGTGAAGATCGTAATTGGGGAGCGCGAGGGCGATCCGGTATTCACCATCTGCGACTTGTTGCCTCACCTCTCCAGAAAGGCCCAGGAGGAGAAGAAGCTGAAGGAGGCCATCGAGGCGGAAAAGCTTACCATCCTGGCGGGCCATCTTCCCTTTGCCGACCGGGAGGCCAAGGAGCGGGTGAAGCTCAGGATTCTGGAACTCCTCCACGAGCAGTATGGCATTGTGGAGGAGGACTTCTTGAGCGCCGAGCTCGAGCTGGTGCCCGCCAGTAAGGCAAGGGATGTGGGGTTCGATCGCGCCTTTGTGGCCTCCTACGGGCAGGACGACCGGGTCTGCTCCTACGCCTCCTTGAAGGCGATGGAGGGGGTCGATGCTCCTCCCTTTACCACCATGGCCCTGTTTCTCGACAAAGAGGAGGTCGGCAGCGAGGGGAACACGGGCGCCAAGTCGCGCTTCCTGGAGCTCTTTACCGCGGATATCCTGCGTGCCGCAGGCAAGGAGCCGAGCGACGTACTCATGAAGGAGATCCTCTTTAATGCCAAGGCCATTTCCGCCGACGGGACGGCGGGGATAGATCCCAACTACAAGGACGTCCATGAAGCCCAGAACAACGCGAAGATCGGCTACGGGGTATGCCTGAGCAAATTCACCGGCGCCGGGGGGAAATATTTTTCGAGCGACGCCAGCGCCGAATACGTGGGGGAGATCAGGGAATTATTCAACCGGAAGGGTATCACCTGGCAGATGGGGGAGCTCGGCAAGGTCGATGAAGGCGGCGGCGGGACAGTAGCCAAATACCTCGCCCTCTACGGCATGGACATCATAGACTGCGGCACCCCGATGCTGAGCATGCACTCCCCCTTTGAGGTGGCCAGCAAAGGGGACATCTATGAGACCTTTCGCGCTTACCGGGCCTTCCTCGAGGAGGGATAGATGCGGTCCTGCCGAGCAAAGATCAAGGGGCGGGAGGAACTGCGGCCTATCATCGAAGGGTTGAAAGAGCAGGGGAAGCGCATCGTCTTTACCAATGGCTGTTTCGACCTCCTGCACCAGGGCCACGTGTTCTATCTCGAAGAGGCGCGCCGGAAGGGGGATTGCCTAATCGTGGGGGTGAATACGGACTCATCGGTCAAGGAGATCAAGGGTGCGAACAAGCCCATCGTCCCGCAAGAAGGGCGGATGACGGTCCTTGCCGCCCTGGAAGCCGTCGACTACGTGGTGCCCTTTGACGAACCCGATCCCTTCGCCGTCATCTCGTACCTGCGCCCCCATGTCTTGGTCAAGGGGGGTGATTGGGATCAACAAGAGGTGGTGGGCAGGGAATTGGTGGAGCAGACAATCGTCGTGCCCTATGTCGAGGGGGTTTCGACCTCCGGCATTATCGAGACCATCCTCCAGCGGTATTCGTCATAAGGGGGTCTTATGCCCCGTTCCTTGCCGCGCGATGAAGGCACGGATCGGCTAACAGTGTCTCTTAGCAGGGGGATGCAGTTGATCTACAAGGTTGTGGAGACGAGCATTGTGACCGATGAGGTCTTAGAGCGGATCCTCAACCAATGGGTGCAGCAGGGATGGGCATTCGACAGCATCAACTTTGTTATGAGAGATGCATCCAAGAGACCAGCGATGGCCTTTGTCTTTTTTGTCCGGGAAGAAGATCGCCCCTGCCCGATGATCGAGGAGTAGCAGAGGGTTTTACCCAAAGGCGGTCTGGGCCCCTCCATTCTTTGCCTTGGCCTCCTCATACCATGCCATTAAGTGGTGTCTTTCCAACAGGAGATACAAGGGGGAATTCTTCCTGACTATTTCGTAGACGGCGGTTGCCTGATGGAGCTCAAATCCCCTGAACACCAATTCTCCGACGTGGCGCAAGAGGTCAAAGTGCAGCTGATCATTTGCCCGTTCAACGCAGATGAAGAATTTCAGTTCCGGCGAGGGGAAAAAGAAGCGTTGCTGGATCTCGGTGTGAAGGTCGTTGACCTTCACCATTTTATCAAAATGGTGCCTATAAGGGCTTATCTCCCTCAGATACGCCTGGAGGGCCTCCCCGCTCATCGCCTCTCCGAGGTTATAGATGTCGTTGAAATAGGTTAAGGTTTCCCAGCCATCATCACCGGAACCTCTCATCCCCTTTTCGATATCGCTCATGAAGAGTGCGGAAGCGGTTTTCATCACGGCCCGCGCGGTTTCTTCGTCCCTGCTTTGTAGAATCCTTTCTACCATGGCGCTCAAGTCCGACCGGAGGGACAACCCATAGCTCTTGTCGATGAATACGGAGAAAGGATATGTCAAAGCGGGGTTTCCTCTGGCCCGACGGGCATTTCTCAGGAGCAGATCCAATTTTCTTCTGATGTCGGGATTTCTCCCCGTCCCCCTGGCCGCCTCGTTGAGCTTCTCTGCAATGGCAACGCTCATCTTTCCCCAAAAGGGATCCTCGAAGGCGATGGTCTCGGCGGCATCGCCGTACGATATAAAGAGGCCGTATTCTACCCCTGTGTCTTTTTTAACAGCCATCTCCATTTCATAAGCCCTGTTCAGCTCCGATTCCCTGTCGTATGATTCCTTGAGCAGTCGTCTCAGCCTTTCCAGCTCTTCCCGTTCCTCTGCGCAGATGCGCCGAAATATATCATTGAGATCATCATGCCCGATGGAGCCGATGCTCTCCGCCAGCTCCCTTTGTTGTTCTCCGATCCCTTCCTTCAGCATCAACAAATTCTCTTGCAGGGCCACGAGTTTCTTCTTTTTTTCAAGGTCCCCCTCGCGCTCAATCTGTTGAGGCAGGTTGTTGATCTGCGCTTGGTAGTGGTCGAACTGGGCGTTAAAGTCTTCTTCTTGGGCCTTGATCATTTGGGCGGGATTGAGAAATTCCTTGAACTTCAGCTCCCGCTCGATCCCCTCAATACTCTTTTCGATGCCCTTGCGCTCTTCGAGAATGGCTCTGCGCTCGTGCCGGTACCGTTCCCCGATGGCCAGCGCATCATCCCCCGCGCAGGTCTGCCCTTCCCGCTCCTGTATTTGCTCGGTGCATCTATCGAAGATCTCCCTCAATTCTTGCGACAGAGAGACGAGCGAATGTATTCTTCCGGAGAAGGAGAAGGCATCCCCCACGAGGTTATTGAGTTTAACCCCTTGATCGGTGTAATATTTCTTGGCGACGTCGAGGACAGGGAGAAAAAAGTCCTTGAGCATAAAATCGGCCATGGTGATCTCTTTGGCTATGCACATCCTCCGGGTGAATCCCCGCAGATCCATAAAAAGGTGGCCTTCCTTCTTTATGGTGAGATCACGCAAGATGGGGCGTGTGTCTGTGGCGAGGCGGTAGATGCGCCCCCCCTCGTATTCGTCCTCAAGCTCATCTCTGCTCTTCAAGGCCTTGCGGTCATCCAGGTACTGCAGGGACTCGTCGATCACCGCGCTCCATAACTCATCGAGCTGGTAAAGAAGGAACCCCTCGATGACTTCTCTGAGTTGCTCTTCTTCCCTCGAGCTGAAGAAGAGCCTTTTCATCGCCCCCCCCCTTTTTTGTGACTTAAAGGCGTTTTCGATACCGATCACCCGCTGCGCCTTTTCTTTGTCCGGAGAGCGCGAGGTTTCAGTGATGAGTTTGTTCAAATCGTCTTCAAACTTCCTTCCCGCGTCCTCACGGGTAAGGATGCTCTGGATTGCTTTATTACTTTGAACGAGATGAAAAAGCCAGAGATCTTTGCCCCCGTTGTAGTCTTCATACTCTTTCAAGTAGTTGAAGACAGCCGTTCGAATCCTATTGATCGACCAGAGTTCGATGAGTTTTTCTCTCAACCGCTTATTCCTCTTGGCGCGGTTGAGGAGGGCCTTAAGGCTTTCATCGATATTCTGGAAGTCAATGTCAATGGCGTGCGCGAGAGTCTGCATGAGGTCGAACCCCTCTTGATCGAGGTGGTAGGGGTTGAGGTCATTTTTGAAGAGGCTGGGTTTTATGGCGATAAAGGTGAGGGGGTTGGTGCTTCCTCTAATGAGCTGTTCTAACCTCGAGATATCTACGGTGAGGTCCTTATAGCGCATCTCGCTGAAGACCTCGGTTTGAATCTCCTTTAATGAGGAATAGAGCATCTGCCCGACGGCCTGTTCCAATCTCTCATAAGAAAATCGCTTGATAGTTACCTTCTTGAGGGTTTCCTTGACCTTTCTGAGGTAGGCAATCAGGCAGAGATGGATCAGGTAGGCGATATCGGTCGGTTTGTCCTCTTTTATCTCTTCTTCTATCGCCTTCAGATAGAGCCTCTTGATTGCCCAGATCAGCCTGCCGGGATCTTTATACTGCAGAAACCATCCCTCTACTATCCCGGCGTCGAGGTCGGGATTGTGGTAGATCGCATCTTCCGCAATCCGTTTTTCCAAAGGCCGTGCGCTCAGATCCCGCGTGCACAGGTACCGTTCCATGATATCTTTTGGGCGTTTGGGGGCAGATAAAGGCATGAAGGCGTGAAGGGGTGTCCTTGTCTCCCTTTCGTTCCTCTTCTTGAGCAAATCCACCAAATGCTGCACAGAGGAGGAGACGGTCTCCGCCACCTCTCGATCGACGAGAAAGGGGACCTTCTCCCTTCCCTCGCCGAGCTTGAAAGGTAATCGTTCTATCCTTAGACGCAGATATATTTGGGGATCGATCTTCTGGTGTTGGCAGAAATGTGAGATCTCAGTGAGGAGTTTTAGCCGAGAGGTTATGGACTTCATCTCCCTTTCGCTCAAGTCCCTGTCCTCCCCAGATTTTTACTCTTTGTATTTATAGCATGTTAATATCTGCTGTGCAATCGATTTGTTCCTTCTGCTTGACTTCTCAATGACGGGCGGCATAGAATGTGTGTGCCCAGGGAGAGCAATGGATCAGAAAAAGTTGGAAGAATTGTTGCGTTCTATTCAGAAAGGTAAGCTCACCGTCCGGGAGGGCGTGCAAAGGCTCAGAACCCTCCCGTTCGAAGATATCGGGGAGGCAATGATAGACCACCATCGCACCCTGCGCAAGGGTTTTCCCGAGGTGATCTTCGGTCAAGGAAAAGATGTGGAGCAGGTGATCAAGATCATGGAGAGCATGGTGGCGGCGCATGAGGACATCCTGGTGACGAGGATAGAAGAGGAGAAGGCGAAGGCCGTTGTACAACGGTTTCCCCAAGCCAGTTATAACCAGCGGGCGAGAACCATCACCCTTCGGTTGAGTGAGGCAGCGGTGGAGGGGAAGGGGACTATACTGGTCATTGCAGCGGGGACCTCGGATATCCCGGTCGCCGAAGAGGCGGCAGTAACCGCCCATATCATGGGTAATAGGGTGGAGAGCCTCTACGATGTCGGGGTCTCGGGGGTGCACCGGCTCCTGAACCATCAGGAGAAATTGATGGAGGCGAATGTCTTGATCGTCGTGGCGGGGATGGAGGGGGCCTTGCCCAGTGTGGTGGGAGGGCTGGTGGCTAGGCCTGTTATCGCCGTCCCCACCAGTATCGGTTACGGGACCTCATTCGGGGGGTTGGCGCCCCTCCTGGCTATGCTCAACTCCTGTGCCTCCAATGTAGCGGTGGTGAACATCGATAATGGATTTGGCGCGGGCTATATAGCGAGCTTGATAAACCGATAGGTCGGTTCTCGAGATGGATCGAATAATAAAGATTTGCTTCGGCGATTCCGTTGTCCGGGGTGAGTTGAATGAGAGCCCCACGGCTGCGCTCATCTGGGAGGCGCTGCCCATAGAGGGTGAGGGAAACCTGTGGGGTGAAGAGATCTATTTTGCGATACCGGTGGAAGCCGAACTTGATGATTCTGCCCGGGCAGTGGTAGAGCGGGGTGATCTGGGTTATTGGCCACAGGGGCGGGCCCTGTGTATCTTTTTTGGTCCTACGCCGGCGAGTCAAGGGGATGAGATCCGCCCGGCCAGCCCCGTGAACCTTGTGGGCAAGATCAGGGGCGATTTGCAAATCTTCAAAGGGGTGACGGAGGGGACTATGGTGCGTTTGGACAAGGAGCGATAGGTGGCATCATGAGCAATGGCACTTTTTGGAAGATGATCGTGGATTTTGTGACCCCGGTTTCACCCAGCATTCAGGGTATGAGACCCTTTGACCCCCTGATATCCATAGGCATTCTAGGTCTTCTCGCCTATCTCCTCATCAAGGGGCAGAGGAGGTACGAATTATTACGCATAGAGATAGAGGCCCTGGTTCGGCGGTATATGATCTTTCGGGGAAAGAGGTATGGCACCCTGGGTAAGATCCAAGCCCGAAAGGGTGCGAACAAAAAGGTCCTCAAGACCATCTCGCGGAGCTGGAACAGGTTTAAGGAGTACCATGTGTCGAAGAGAGAGCTTCTCGAGAAGAACTACCGCTGGATGAAGAGGGGCTTTATCCTCGGGTGCATCCTCTTGGCCCTGAACACCCTGCGCGAGGGGATCGCCGGGCTGCTGATCAGCGAGCTCCCCTCGGGTTTTTTCATCGGCCTCTTCCACTATATGCCCCACTACCTTTTAGTGGTGGTCGGGATCGCCCTGCTGCACATACAGAAGGAGGAGGTATACGGCACCCCGGCTCACCAAATGGACCCTACCTTGGAGGCCGTTTTTGCCGACTTCGACCGGGAAGATTCCCGCCTTTCAGAGGAGTTCGACCCCCTGGAAGGGGAGGAGAAGGAGGATGAGGCCCTATAGTTCCGAGGGGGTTGCCTTTCTCCGCCATCTCTTTATCTGTGCCCGGTGGCGCTTAGCCGCCAGTATATTTTCCTTATATGACCGGGGGATGGAGGTAGAGATGCGCGGCCGCCTCTTGCTGCCCAGGGCGCGCAATTTCAGCTCAAGGCGCCGGAGGGCCAATGCCTTGTTTCTGGCCTGAGACCTATGTTCCGTGCCGAGGGCGGTGATACCCGAGGGGAGGTGGCGAATCCGCACAGCCGTCTCCCGCTTGTTTCTATGCTGCCCGCCGGGGCCTGAGGCCTTATAGGTTTCCACCCTGATCTCTGCGGGGGCAAGAAACGGTCTTTTCAATCTCCCATGCATGGCGACCTTCCATTAACTATTATAGACTTCTCGGCCCTGTGAAGCCAGCGGTACGTAGATGGCACGAAGGCAAATTGACAGGAGATGAATATTTTGTACAATGAGATTCAGGTTGTTTGCCGTTGAAGATTTGGAAGACCAAAGGATCGCGGGGGAAGCCGTTTCAGCTTAGAGGAGAGCAAAACCTACTGCCGCATCGTTGACACCCTACAACGCATCATCATTGTTCAAGAAGAGATTGGCACTCCCTATCTTGGGCCGAGAAAAAGGTTGCCGAGCTACTCCCCCCTTATACTTAAAGGGGGGGAGGGGGGATTAACTCATTTTACCATATAATAAACGATTAAAAGGCTATTCCAGAGTACTAAGGAAGAATATGACCGAAGCAGAACAAATGCTTTGGTCACAAATTAGGAGGAAACAACTGCAAGGTTATCAGTTTTATCGACAGAAGATTATTGGCAACTACATTGTTGATTTTTATTGTCCAAAAGTAAAGTTCATTATTGAGCTTGACGGGGGAGGACATTATAGTAATGAAGGGGTAGAACATGATAGAAAGAGAGATGCCTATTTGACAGGTTTAGGATTAAAGGTCTTACGATTTTCAGATAGAGAGGTTTTTAAAAATCTCAAGGGGATTCTTGAAGTAATTTGGAAACATCTAGAATCCCCCCCTGCCCCCCTTTAGCAAAGGGGGGTTAGAATCCCCCCATGCCCCCCTTTAGCAAAGGGGGGTTAGAATCCCCCCATGCCCCCCTTTAGCAAAGGGGGGTTAGAATCCCCCCATGCCCCCCTTTAGAAAACCGAAGGTGACCCTTTGGTCAGGGGGGATAGAGGGGGGAATTGATGAAGAGAAAGGGAAAATCAGGGTGCTCTCAAGTGGCCTTATACCCGTCCTCATCGACCGGTTTCAGGGTTCGGCCCTGGGGACCTTCGTAGGTGACGCCATGGGCAGGGAGGTCGAGGGGTGGTCCTGGGAGATGATCAGGGCCCGACACGGGATCCTGAACAGGATAGGGGAGGGGATCTACACCGATGATACCGAGATGATGATCGGGATCATGGAAGCCCTCAAGGAAGACCCTGGTTTTGACCCTGCCCTCATTGCCCGGCGGTTTCTGGAGAACTTTCACCCCTTTCGGGGGTATGGCCCCCGGATCTATGGGATCATGGACCGGCTGCGGCAGGGAATTCCCTGGGACCAGGTGGGTACCGATAGCTGGGGAAACGGGGGCGCCATGCGCATTGCTCCCGTCGGCTTCTTCTTTTATGACGATGGTGAGTTGCTAAAAGAGAACGCCCTGCTCTGCGCCCGGATCACCCATACACATCCTCAGGGGCTCGCCGGGGCCTTGGCGCAGGCCATGGCCGTGGGGATGGCCACGCAGAAGGGGATCACAGGGGATGCCATAGAGCGCCCCGTCTTTCTGGAGGAGATCGTTCAGGTGGTGCAGGGGGTGGACGACGCACTGGCGGCGGAGATCGAGCGGATTGGGGAAATGGATACAGGCGGCGATCTCGAGGCAAGGATCGGACGGATTGCTTCTACCTTCCCGAGGGATGTGAGCGCCGCAGGGGCCGTGCCGCCCGCCATCGCCTCTTTTCTTATCAACGATAATTTTCCGGCGACGGTAGTGACGGCAATCAACGGCGGCGGCGATACCGATACCATCGGGGCCATGGCCGGGGCTATTGCCGGTGCCTATTACGGGTATCCATCTATTCCCTCGGAGTGGCTCGAACCTTTAGAAAACGGCGCCAAGGGGAGGGATTACGTGCAATCGCTGGCCGAGGAGCTGGCCGGCATCAAGGCGAGGCAGAAGGGATGGATCTGAGGAAAGGGGTCTTTCTCGACCGGGACGGCACCATCATCCAAGAGAGGGGTTATCTGAGCGACCCCGAGGCCCTGAAGCTCATCCCCGGCGCTGCGCGAGCCATCCGTCTGATTAATCACCTCGGCCTTCAAGCGGTGGTGGTGAGCAACCAGTCGGGTGTGGCAAGGGGGTACTTTCCCGTTTCCCTCGTTGAAGAGATTAACCGGAGGCTGCGTTTGCTGCTCGAGCGGGAAGGGGCCTTTCTCGATGCGATGTACTTCTGCCCTCATGGCCCGGCGGATGGCTGCGCTTGTCGCAAGCCTGAGCCGGGTATGTTAAAGATGGCTGCCGAGGAGCTGCGGATAGACCTCCCCAGCTCCTATATGGCAGGTGATAAGGCGGCAGACATCGAGGCGATCCACCGGCAGGGGGGTAAAGGGATATTGGTCTTGACGGGTTATGGTAGGGAGCAACAGGAGGGCTGGGACGGAGAAGCACCGGATTTTGTCGCCCAGGACCTCTTGGAGGCCGCCTATTGGGTCCTGGTACAAGAAGGTGCAAAAAGGAGGAAAGAGATGGCCATTAAAAAAGAGTTGCTGGAGATCTTGGCATGTCCCAAGTGTAAGGGTGCAATCGTCCTGGCGAAAAAGGGGACCGGGCTTGTCTGCAAGTCATGCAAACTCGTCTACCCTATCAAGGACGACATCCCGGTGATGCTCATCGACGAGGCCCTTCCCTATAAGGAGAAGGATTGACGGAGGTAAGGGTATCTTTTCCGACCCGGGACGGCTTGCAGTTGGAGGGACTCCTCTCCAGGGGAGAGGAAGGAGGGCGCGGGTGCATCATCCTCTGCCATCCCCATCCCCTCTATGGCGGCGATATGTATAACAATGTTGTCGGGGCCTTGCAGGGCGCTCTCGCTTGCAAGGGGTTTTCTACCCTCCGCTTTAACTTCCGCGGGGTGGGGGGGAGTGAGGGATGTTATGGCGAAGGTGCAGCAGAGGTGGAGGATGTGCAGGCAGCCGTGGCATTCGGTGCCGGGGAGGGTGATGGCCCTCTCTATCTGGCGGGTTACTCCTTCGGGGCGTATGCAGGGGTGCGGGGTGTTGCGGCGGATGACCGGGTCAAGGCCCTCGCTTGTATCTCGCCGCCAATGGCCATATACGATTTTGCCCCGCTCAGAGAGGAGCGGAGGCCGAAGCTCATCGTCGCCGGCAAGCGGGATCTCATCTGTCCGGTAGCCCCGTTGGAAAAGCTTTTTGTCTCCCTTCCCCAACCTAAGGCGCTCCACATCGTCGACGAGGCCGATCATTTCTGGTGGGGGATCGAAGAACAAGTCGCGGACTACGTAATCGATTTTCTCCAGGGTCTGTGACGGGGATAGAAGATCCCGGCAATCCACCACCCCCATCGATACATGAGGCTATGCCACCAATATCGCTCTGCAAAGCGTTTCAGGTAGGGACGGATCGCTTGATCACGCGCGGCATAGGCATGGCAGAATATCCTTTTATCGTTCTCAGTCAGGGCAAGCCCAAGCCTCTTGAGTTTTTCCGCCGACCTGTCCAGCCTCTGGAGGTTTTTCATCCTTCGTGAGGGGCTCAGACGGGAGCAGACCGTGGATTTGTCAAAATCTATGAGATAGACCTTTATCCTCTTTCCTTCCTCGACCAGGAAGTTCTTCAGGTGCAGGTCGGCGTGATATATCCCCTTCTGGTGTATCTTTCGCGCTGCCTCAGCGGCCTGCTCGATGACCTGATGTCTCTTTGTCCCCGCGGGCTGCCGGTCGAGGTAGTGGATCAGATCTAAGGTTGCGGGGAGATATTCGGTGATGAGGTATCCCCTATACCAGCCCCCCCAGTCCCTCTGCCTGATGGCTGCCAGGATCTTCAGGGTGGGTACGCCGGCTGACCTCGCCTCCTCGGTGACAACGAGCTCTTGAAAAGGGCGGTTGCCGAAGAAGAAGAGGTCGCCGGTCAAGCGACGCAGCAGCCCTCCGTGCCGATATCTTCTGATGGCTACTGCACCCCCGGGCCCCTTGCTGATGAGCACCTCACCCCTTCCGATCAGATGGCTTGGTTGAGAGGCCCTTTTCCAGAGCCCTGCGGGGTCCAGAAGCCCCTGGTGGCGCAGGCGGGCCTCCGAGCCCTTGCTGATTAAGATCTCTTCCCCCCCCTCTCGCCGGAACTGATAGCCCGCAGGGGGGGTGAACCTTGCCTTTAACATAGCCTTCCGGATTACGGGTTCTCTTGGTTTTGGGCCTGCATGAGGGAAGCGCCTCTGCCCTCTGACCGTCTTTTTATACCCCTGCTCCCTTCCTCTTGTCCCGCTCTTTCGATCTGGTGTAGATCACCTGGTACTGATCCTCGAACCCCTTGAAACAGATCATACACTCTGCGCACCCTTCACGATCCTTATCCCGCTCTTCCACCGTGGAAAGGGGCTCTCGATGTACCTCGAAGCCGGTCTCCTCGTACATCGCGGCCATCTCGCTCAATCTGGGCTCTGCGGCGACAAACCGTCTCTGCCAACCCTGTGCAATGAGTTCTTCTTCCCTCTCGGTCATGCCAGCTCCTCCACCAGCGGGACCTTCCTCTCAGCGGATGACCAGTTATATTTTTCTTTCGATATATCGCTCGGCAGCGGCGGCGGCCAGGGCGCCGTCACCGACAGCGGTGGTGATCTGCCGCAATCCCTTCTTTCTCACATCGCCGGCTGCGAATATCCCGGCCACTGAGGTAGCGCAGTCCTGATCGGTGATGATATAACCTATATCGTCCAATGCGAGCACACCGCGGACAAGATCCGTATTCGGTCTCTGGCCGACGGCGATAAAGGCCCCGCTGACGGCCAGCTCTTTTTGTTCGGCATCCTTGAGGTTTTCCAGTAGGAGGGTCTTTACCACCCCTTCTCCCCTGATCTCTTTGACTACGGTATGCAAGAGGAACTCGATCTTGGGTTCCTCCAAGGCCTTGCGCTGGAGGATCTTTTGCGCCCTCAGCTGATCGCGGCGGTGTATCACGTATACCTTCCGGGCGAGCCTGCCGAGGTAGAGGGCATCCTCGAGCGCGGTATCTCCTCCTCCTACAACGGCGACTGCTTGGTCTTTGAAGAAGGCGCCGTCGCAGGTGGCGCAATAGGAGATACCTTTTCCGGTAAATTCCTCCTCGCCGGGTATCCCTAGTTTTTGCCACTGGGCGCCGGTGGCGATGATAAGTGCCGAGGCTGAGAATCGCTTTTCACCCGCATGGACTACTTTCTTTTCTCCCGCCGCTTCCACCCTGTCCACTGCGGTGAACTGCTGAATCTCCAGGCCGAACCTGGTCGCCTGTTGGGTAAACCGCTCAATCAGCTCCCTGCCGGCGATGCCGTCGGGAAAACCCGGATAGTTCTCAATCCTCTCCGTCATATAGGCCTGCCCGCTCGGGATCATGGACTCCAAAAGGATGGTTTTGAGCTGAGCCCGGGAGGCATAGAGGCCCGCTGTCAGCCCTGCCGCCCCCCCTCCGATGATAATCACATGATAGTCATCCATGATGTATTACCCTCCCCCATAACCGTTCGGGATTCTTTTATTTCTTGAATCTAACCACAAGCTTATTCACGTGCTCTATATCTATCACACTCTATAACCATTCGCCACCAATCTCTTCAAGGGCAGTTATTGTCGTTCTTGTCATTCGCGTCCCCTGGCAAACTTGACAGGGAGGGTCGATAGTATAAACTAGCCCTCAGAGAAGGCTTCTCCGAGGGGAGGAGAGGGTGATGATAAGAAAGAAAATTGTCAAGGATCTCATAAAGATAGTAGGAAAAGTGGATGTCCTCACTGAGAAAGAGGACCTTGTCGCCTATTCGTACGATGGGACGACCTCGTGGGTCCATGAGCCGGACGTGGTGGTCTTCCCCACAAGTGCCCGGGAGATATCAAAGATACTGAAGCTCGCCGATAAAGAGCGGATAGCCGTTACCCCCCGCGGGGCAGGGACCAACGTGAGCGGCGGCTCGATTCCCATACAAGGAGGGATTGTCCTTTGCTCCACCAAGATGAATAAGATCCTCGGCATCGACAAGGAGAATCTCACGGCAACGGTGGAGCCGGGGGTGGTCTTGATGGACCTGAACACCGCCCTGGCCAAAGAGGGCCTCTTTTTTCCCCCTGACCCGCAGAGCTTTCTCGGGGCCACCATGGGAGGCATCATCGCGGAGAATGCCGGAGGACCCGCATGCGTCAAATATGGGGTAACGAAACAGTACGTCTTGGGTCTTGAGGTGGTCCTGCCCAGGGGTGACATCATCGACGTCGGCTCGCAAACCATGAAGAACGTGGTCGGGTATGATCTTACCATGCTCTTTACCGGCTCGGAGGGCACCCTCGGTATCATCAGCAAGGCAATCCTGGCAGTCAAACCCCTGCCGCAAGCCACGAAGACCATCGTGGCGGCGTTCGATGATGTGGCTGTTGCCGGCGAGAGCGTACATCATATCCTCTCCAGCGGGGTCATACCCTCCAAGATAGAGCTCCTGGATAATTGGGTGATAAACAGCATCGAGCGGCTCCAGCCCATAGGACTGCCCAAAGATGCCGAGGCGCTCCTGTTGTTCGAGGTGGACGGGGTCCCCGAAGCGGTGGAGAAGGATGCCGAGCGGATCGAGGGCCTTTGCAAAAGGCATGGTGCCAAAGAAATCAGGATCGCCAAGGACAAGGCTGAGGCTGACCGCTATTGGCTGGCCCGCAGGGCGGGCTTTGCTGCCCTCTTCAGCGCGGGTCCTACCATCATGGCCGAAGATGTGACCGTTCCCCGGAACAAGATCCCCGATCTCATCAGACGGGTCAGGGAAATTTGCGAGCCGCAGGGGATCGAATACACCGTTATCGGGCATGCGGGTGACGGCAACCTCCACCCAAGCCTGGTGACGGATAAAAAGAATAAAGAACATTTTAAAAAGGCCCAAGAGGCCATGGACATGATTATTGAATCCGCCGTGGCTCTGGGCGGGGTGGTGTCGGGGGAACACGGCATCGGTCTTGAGAAGAAGCGGTTCTTGATGAAGACGGTGCCGCCGATGGCGCTGGAGATTATGAAGGGCATCAAGCGGCTCGTCGATCCCAACAATATCCTCAATCCCGGCAAGATCTGGGAGGAGTGAGCGGCATAATCCTTGGTGTCGGATGGACTAAGGGGTGGATGATATCTTTTACAATAAAGAGGACGTAGTATGACTGCCAGTAAATGGATGCATATTGGGACCCTTCTGAAGATGCAGGCAAGCAACTATCCGGACAAACTGGGATGCCAGGATAAGCACAGGGGTCTTACGTTCAAGGAGTGGAACGCACGGAGCTGTCGGCTCGCTCATGCCCTTGCCAAGATTGAGGTGGGGTATCAGGAGCGTTTTGCCATACTCGCCTACAATCGGGTCGAGTGGCTGGAGATTTATGGATGCTGCGGCAAGGGCGGCCAGGTTATGGTCCCGATTATGTTTCGTCTCTCACCTCCTGAGATCGAATATATCGTCAATCACTCCGACAGCAAGGCGTTCATCGTGGAAAAACCCTTTATTGATACCGTCAACCGCATTCGCGATAAGCTTCCCACCATACCCAAGGATAATTATATATACCTCGGGGAGGGAAAGGCACCTGACGGCTACGTCGGCTACGAAGAATTCTTGTCCAGCGCCTCTTGTGAAGAGCCCGATCTCATGGTGGATGCCGGTCACCTGTGGACTATTATGTATACCTCCGGCACGACGGGGCGACCCAAGGGGGTGGTCAGAAGCCATGAGAGCTACATCGCCGAGTACCTGCTTGATATAGCCAGCATGGCAGTGCTCCCCACGGACAAGGCGCTGCTGGTGATGCCGATGTGCCACGTCAACTCCATCTTCTTTTTCGGTCCTTACACCATGGTCGGCGCGCCGGTGATGGTCTACAATATGGTCAGCTTCGATCCGGAGGATCTCTTGAAAACTATTGCCGGGTACAAGATCACCTTTACCTCCCTGGTGCCCACACACTACATCATGATGCTGGCCCTGCCCGATAAGGTAAAAAAGAAGTACGATGTGAGCAGCATCCGGCAATTGCTCATCTCATCGGCGCCGGCCCGGAAGGATCTGAAGATGGCGATCATGGACTATTTCAAGAACGCCGAGCTCTGGGAGGCCTATGGATCGACCGAGGCCGGTATGGTGACGCTGTTGCGTCCTGAGGATCAGTTCAAGAAGCTCGGCTCCATCGGAAAGGAGATCTTCGGGATCGACAGGATCAAGATTCTCGATGAAGAGGGCAAAGAAGTGCCCGATGGCGAGGTCGGTGAGCTCTATTCCCGCACACCCCAGGTTTTTACCGAATATTGGAAGGATCCCGAAAAGACGAAAGAGGCCTTCCAAGGCGAGTGGTTTTCCGCCGGCGATATGTGCACGAGGGATGAGGATGGATATTACTATCTCCTCGATCGGAAGGCCAACATGATCATAACCGGTGGCGAGAACGTCTACCCCTCGGAGGTGGAGGGCGCGGTTGGGGCCCACGAAGCGGTACAAGATGTGGCTGTCATTGGGGTGCCTGATGAAAAGTGGGGTGAAGCAATCAAGGCAGTAGTGGTGTTGCACAAGAACTACGAACCGAGCGACCAATTGGCTCAGGAGATCATGGAGTTCTGCAAGGGACGGATTGCGGGCTACAAACGTCCCAAGTCCCTGGACTTTATCAAGGACGAAGAGATGCCGCGTACCGGCACCGGTAAGGTCCTTCATCGAATCGTGCGGGAGAGGTATGCAAAATGGAGTGATGAATAATAGCTGTCGAGAACGAGATACAGCATGTGTGGTGGGCCCTGCATCCCTACGGGGCCCTTCGTGTATGAATAGATCTGCACGCTATTTCAAGACAATCTCTCATGATGGGTTCGCCACCCTCTGGCTAAACCGAAGGTGACCCTTTGGTCGGAGCCACCTTTGACCAAAGGGTCACCTTCGGCGGAAATTCCGCTTTTGCGGAAAAAATCGATAATGCCCCCTTCACCCCCCTGGCCAAAGGGCCACCGTCGGTTTTAGAAAAGGTCCCGCCCTGCTATACAAAAATCAGAGAAGTCGGGATGTATCGCTATGCGATACAGGGGATGGGGGGATTTGAAACTTATTTTCTTGGCAACTGTGAGAAAATGATCTATTCGCTCGGACACGAGGGATTGCTTTTTAAGACGGTTTTGTTTATCATCCTTTTGATCCGGGGTTTTTATCGATGAGGAGATTATGAAGAAGGTTTTAATCGTAGGGGCGCTGGGAATGCTCGGACACGATCTCCTGAAGGTCTTCGCGAAGGGATACGAGGTGATCGGGGTGGACAAGGAGGAGGTGGACATCACCCGCCAGGGAGCAACACTAAAGATTGTCAAGGAGATTGCCCCGACCGTAGTTATCAATGCCGCCGGCTACACCGATGTCGATGGGTGTGAAAAGAAGATGCGCAAGGCCTTTGCCGTTAACGGTGAGGGTGCCAGGAATCTGGCGAAGGGGTGCCGCGATAACGGCGCAAAATTAGTCTACATCAGCACCGACTATATATTTGATGGGGAGAAGAAGACCCCGTACCGTGAGAGCGACACTCCCAACCCGCTCAATATATACGGCGAGAGCAAACTGATGGGCGAGCGCTATATCGAGGACCTGCTGGACGACTTTCTCATCGTCAGGACACAATGGCTCTACGGGCAGCATGGCCGTAATTTTGTCGAGACCATCCTCGCCTTGGCCCGTGAGAGGGATATCATCGAAGTGGTGCACGATCAGAAGGGCTCCCCCACCTATACGGCTGATCTGAGCAAGGTCATCGTTGCCCTCATACGCAAAGATCTTAAGGGTACGTTTCACGTCAGTAATAAGGGGTCTTGCTCGTGGTATGATTTCGCCCTGGAGAGCGTGCGGTTGGCAGGCGTGTCGGGCGTGAAGATCGTACCTGTTTCTTCAGCGGATCTCAATCGCCCGGCCAAGAGGCCGCTCTATTCCGTCTTCAATTGTCAGAGGCTTGAGCAGGAGGCGGATATCGAGATGAGGCCCTGGCAAACGGCCTTGCAAGATTATTTTGATCGCAGGGGGAATAGATGAAGATCTGCATGATCGGGAGCGGCTATGTGGGCTTGGTAACCGGTGTCTGTCTGGCTGAGTTCGGGATGGAGATCATCTGTGTCGACAAAGACAAGACCAAGATAGAGATGATGCGGAAGGGAGCAAGCCCTTTTTATGAGCCTGGCCTGGCTGATTTGATAGAGAAAAACATGAAGGAGGGGAGACTCACCTTCAGCACCGATACGCGAAAGGGGGTCGTAGCCAGCTCGGTGATCTTCATAGCGGTGGGCACCCCTGCCAACAAGGATGGCTCGCCCGATCTGTCTCAGATAGAGGCGGCTGTGCGGGAAGTCGCCGGGTCTATGAATGAATATAAGATCATCGTCCTCAAGAGCACCGTCCCCGTAGGAACCGGCAAGTGGGCCAAGGGCGTGATAGAGGAAGAGGTCAAGGGCGCTTGCACCTTTGACCTGGTCTCCAATCCAGAATTTCTGCGCGAAGGGGCGGCAGTAGAAGACTTCTTCAGGCCCGATCGCGTCGTCATCGGAGCTGAGAGCGAGCGGGCCATAGAGGCAATGAAGGAGATCTATAGTGCGCTCTACCTCATCGAGGCCCCCTTTGTCCTCACGACGATCGAGACGGCCGAGCTGATCAAGTATGCCTCCAATGCCTTTTTGGCCACGAAGGTCTCTTTCATCAACGAGATAGCCAATCTCTGCGAGCACGTGGGAGCGGATGTCCACGATGTGTCACGAGCCATGGGCCTCGACGGGAGGATCGGGCGCAAGTTCCTTCACCCGGGCCCTGGTTTCGGAGGGTCGTGTTTCCCCAAGGACACCCATGCCCTGGTCCATATCGGGAGAAAATACGACTGCGATATGGAGATCGTCCAATCCACCATCAGGGTCAATGAGAGGCAAAAAGAAAGGATGATCAAGAAGATCGAAGTGATGATGAGGGACGTACGGGGCAAGACCATCGGCGTTCTGGGCCTTGCCTTCAAGCCCAATACCGACGATATGCGCGAGGCCTCCTCCATTTCCATCATCCAGGGGCTGCAGAAGAAAGGGGCGCGGATCAAGGCCTATGATCCGGAGGCCATGGATGAGGCAAAAAAGATCTTCCGGGATGTGATCTACTGCACGGGACCCTACGAGGCGGCCGAGGGGAGCCATGCCCTGGTATTGGTCACCGAGTGGAACCAGTTTCGCCTTCTGGACCTCAAACGGATCAAGGGATTGTTGCAGGAGCCGGTCTTTATTGATTTACGCAATGTCTACGAACCTCTCCATATGCGGGAGCTGGGATTTCGGTACTGCGGGGTGGGGAGGTAATGGATTGGATCTTTGTGGGTGACGCCCACTTCGCCGCCGGGGATAGGGGGCGGCGGGAGCACCTCTCCCGGTTCATCAAAAAAAACCTGCACACACTGCATACGCTGGTCATCATGGGGGACTTCTTCGACTTTTGGTTTGGCTTTCGCAATCTCTCATCCCTGAAAAGAGAGTATGGTGATATCCTCGATCTTTTGGAGGATCTCAGGGCAGCCGGCGTCAAGGTGATCTATCTGGAGGGGAACCACGACTTCTCCTTGGGATCGTATATGAGCGAGCGTTTGGGGATAAAGGTCTATGATCGCTCGGCGGAGATAGAGCTCGACGGCAGGCGGATCTACCTGGCACATGGGGATAGGGTCTTGCCGACGCTGGACCATTGGATACTTACGTTGCTCTTGCGGAACAGGGTCACCTATCTGCTGATATCCTTGCTGGGCCCCCGCATTGTCATGGACATTGCCCGGCGATGGAGCGCAGGGAGCAGGGGGAGAAACATGGAGCGCTCCCCTGAGGTCATCGCGCGGCTGAAGAGGTTTGCACGGCGCAAGGTGCAAGAGGGGTTCAATGCCGTGATCCTGGCCCACACCCACCTTCCCGAGGCGATCACCATGAAGGAGCAGGGCAGGGAGGGGTATTACTTCAACGTGGGGAATTGGATCAAGGATTTTTCCTATTTGAGGTATAACGATAAAAAAGGATTCTCTCTCGAATACTACGCGATGAGTAGGGAAGGGGAACGTTAGAACGGATGGAATTAGTCACGCTGGTCAACAACGTTCCCCCGAACCTCCTCCTGAAATCTTTTAAAATCTAAAATCGCAGGAGGGAGCCGGGAAGTCTAGGAGGTAGGAGGGAAGACATGCAAGAGCTTTTTTGGGAGATTTTTTTTATTTTCCTACTTATCCTCTGTAACGGTTATCTTGCCGGGGTAGAGATCGCAGTGGTGACGGCAAGAAAAAGTCATATTAAACAGATGGTTGAAAAGGGAAAGAAAAATGCGGAGGTATTTCTAAGGTTCAAAGAAGAACCGGATCGATTTCTTGCTACGATCCAAATTGGCATCACTGTCGGCGGTGTGCTTGCCTCTGCTATCGGGGGTGCGGCTGCGATCGAGGTCATCAAACCCGCCATTCAGGAGATCCCCGTCAGGCTCATCTCGGCTGCTGCCGAGCCTATCGCCTTAGGAATTGTTGTGGCCATCATTACCTATTTCTCTCTGATATTCGGGGAACTGGTGCCGAAGTCGATCGCATTGATGTACCCCGAGGCAATCGGGCTTTGGACAGCAAGGTCAATTGACGCGTTCTCAAAGATCGCATCCATATTCGTTAAAGCTCTCACCTTCAGCACAGCCATCGTGCTCAGCCCCTTTGGCAGCAAGCCGTTTACCGAGAGGGCCTCTGTGACAGAAGAAGAGGTGAAGATGTTGATTAAAGAGGGTAGGAAACACGGTGTTTTTGAGCCCACAGAGGAAAGGATTCTCCAAAGTGTTTTTGAATTTACGGACATGTCGGTAAAGGAGGTGATGGTTCCATCTACGCAGATGGTAACAATACAGGTTGATCAGACACTGAAAGAAACCATATCACTCATTGAGGAGGAGCAGTTCTCCCGCTATCCTGTCTTCGGCAAGGAGCTGAACGACATAAGAGGGATTCTTTATGCAAAAGACTTCCTCACCATCCTTGCAAAAACAGGGCAGGCCGATATCAGGAAAATCCTCAAGCCCCCTTTTTTTGTCCCGGAAACGATGAAAATAAGCCTGCTTCTGAGAGAGATGCAAAAGAAGAGAATTCACGTGGCCCTGGTGGTAGATGAGCATGGCGGGATCGCAGGTTTGGTGACGATTGAGGATTTAATCGAAGAGATCGTAGGAGAAATCAGAGATGAACACGATGTGGAGAGCCCCGTAGTCCAAGCCACGGACGGAGCCATGTTCATTGATTCATCGATCAGCCTGAGGGATTTAAGGGAAGACTATCACGTGGTGCTTCCCGAATCGTCTGAATATGAAACCCTGGGTGGATTTCTCTTAGCGGCATTACAAAAGATTCCGCACGTCGGGGATGTCGTCGTCGTAGATGGGAAACGAATAACCATTGTGGGAATGATAGGGCAAAGAATTTCAAAAGTAAAGTTAGAAAAATTTCCTCCTGAAACCGCCGGAGAAAAGGCATCTTCATAATGGGCGGTCCTTAAGGGCGTAAGGGCACGTCGATGACAGTGTTGACTATATTGACAAACTCAAGCGGAGACAGGAAGGAAAAGAAAAGGATTATTTAGTAGAAGGGAATTCTTTTTGTGAGCAAGAAAGCCCCGCTATAACAGCGGGGCTTTGCTTTAGGCACTTAGAATCTCGACCCCTCTGTCGCAAAGCGACAGTGCGGGACTTTTACCCCTTGCTCATCAAATACTCATGTATGGCCTTGGAGGAGTTCCTCCCCGCGCCCATAGCCAGGATCACGGTGGCTGAGCCGGTCACGATATCGCCGCCGGCATAGACCCCCTCGCGCGAGGTCTTGCCTGTCTCGGGGTCGGCGACGATATACCCCCATTTGTTCAATTCCAGGTTGGGGACGGTGGAGGTGATAATGGGGTTGGCGCCGGTGCCGATGGCGATGACCACCAGGTCCACATCCAAGGTGAAGTTGGAGCCCTCTTTGGGCATCGGCCTTCTGCGGCCGGATGCATCGGGCTCACCCAGCTCCATCTCGATGCACTCCATGCCCGTTACCCAGCCGTCTGCATTGCCGATATAGCGGGTAGGGGCGGTCAGGAACTTAAACTGGACCCCTTCCTGCTCGGCATGGTGGGCCTCTTCTGCCCTGGCCGGCAGCTCCGTCTTGGAGCGGCGATAGACGATATGGACGTTGTCCGCGCCCAGCCGCAGAGCGGTGCGCGCCGAGTCCATGGCCACATTGCCGCCGCCGATCACCGCTACATTCTTCCCCCTGGCGATGGGGGTGTCATATTGCGGGAAGAGATAGGCCTTCATGAGATTGGAGCGGGTGAGATACTCATTGGCCGAATAGATCCCGCAGAGGTTTTCGCCGGGGATGTTCATGAAGACGGGCAGCCCCGCCCCCACCCCGAGGAAGACGGCGTGGTATCCCATCTCAAAGAGCTCGTCCACGGTGAGGACCTTACCGATGACGTAGTCGTACTTGATCTCCACCCCCAGCCGCTTCAGGTAGTCCACCTCGGCATCAACGATCGCCTTGGGGAGCCTGAATTCCGGGATGCCGTAGACCAAAACCCCTCCCGGCTTATGCAGGGCCTCGAAGATGGTCACCTGGTGTCCATACTTGATGAGGTCACCGGCCAAGGTGAGCCCTGCCGGGCCTGAGCCAACCACTGCCACCTTTTTCCCTGTGGGAGGGGGGAGTTGCGGAAGCTCGACCGTACCTTTGGCTCTTTCGTAGTCGGCTGCAAAGCGCTCCAGCCTGCCGACGGCCACGGGTTCATCTTTCTTGCCAAGGATGCAAAAGGACTCGCACTGTGCTTCCTGCGGGCATACCCTGCCGCAGACAGCAGGGAGGCTGTTGTCCTCCTTGAGTTTCTTGGCCGCGCCGATAAAATCCCCTTCGGTGATCAGGTTGACGAATTCGGGGATCTTGACGCCGACGGGGCAGCCCTCTATACACTTGGGCTTCTTGCACTGCAAGCAACGACTTGCCTCTCTTTGTGCCAGCTCAAGGGTGTATCCGAAGGGGACCTCGTCGAAGTTCTTGCTCCTTACCTTGGGGTCCTGCTCAGGCATCGGCTGCCTGGGTATCTTTTCTTTCTTCTCTTTCTCGGCCATGGTATCCCTTTCTAGCGTCCTTGCTCTTTTTGAAAATGATCGTATGATTGCCGCTCTTCCTTGAGATAGGCGGCCTGACGCTTCATCAGCTCATCGAAGTCGACCTCGTGTCCGTCGAATTCCGGGCCGTCGACACAGCAAAATTGCGTCTTCCCCCCCACCGTGGCGCGACAGGCACCGCACATGCCGGTGGCGTCCACCATAATGGTGTTGAGGCTCACCATGGTCTTCACCCCGTAGGGCTTGGTGGTCTTGCAGACGAACTTCATCATGGGGACCGGTCCAATCCCCACCACCAGTTTGACGTCCTTTTTCGCATCGAGCAGGTCTTTGAGGGCATCGGTGACAAAGCCGTGCCTTCCGTAAGAGCCGTCATCGGTGGTGATAAAGAACTCATCGCTTACGTTTTTCATCTCATCTTCCATGATGAGGAGATCTTTGGTTCTGGCCCCGACGATGGATATAACGTGGTTTCCGATCTCTTTTAAGGCCCTGGTGATGGGGTACAACACGGCGATCCCTGTCCCGCCTCCCACACAGATGACGGTGCCCAGCTTTTCCACGTGGGTCGGCTTACCCAGGGGGCCGATGATATCGAGGATGGCATCCCCCTTCTGCAGGGTGCGCAGCAGGGCCGTGGTCTTGCCCACCACCTGGAAGATGATATCGATGGTGCCCTTGGCCGGATCGGTGCCGGCCATGGTCAGCGGTATCCTCTCGCCTGTTTCATTGGCTCTGAGCATCACAAACTGCCCTGGTCGGGCCTTTTTGGCGATCAGGGGGGCCTCGATCTTGAAGTGACAGACGGTGTTACCCGCCATCTCCCGCTTTTCCACGATCTTAAACAAGGTTTTTCCTCCCTCCACCTGTTATTTGCTTTGTGTGAACTATCACAAAATTCCCCTACCTGTCAAGGATTCGATGGGTCGATGAGATAAGAAATTTTTTGCCACATCTGTTTTTTCCCCTCCCCTGTGTGGGCGGAGAAGGTGACGATCTGTTCCGGGTTGATGGCGAGGGCCTCTGCTGTCTGCCGCAGGGCTTGGGCCATCTTATTTTTCGAGAGCTTGTCGGCCTTCGTCATGGTGATTATAGAAGACTTTGAGAGAGTTCTAAGCCACTCGATGAGGGAAAGGTCCAAGGGTGTGGGGCCTGTTCGGGCATCGATGATGACCACCGCGCCACAGAGGTTTTTTCTGTTTCGACAATAGTCCTCAATCAGGGGGCTCCATTGCTTGCGCACCTTGTGCGGGACCTTGGCATACCCGTATCCGGGCAAATCCACCAGGCAAACCGATCGATTGACCAGATAGAAATTTATGGACTGTGTCTTCCCCGGGGAAGAACTGGTTCGGGCTAGGCCCTTGAGATTTACCAGGGTATTGATGAGGGAGGATTTGCCCACGTTGGACCTGCCGGCAAAAGCCACCTCCGGATAGCGGCCCGGAGGGTACTCATCCCGGGGATAGACGCTCTTGAGAAATTCCGCGCTCGTAATCTTCATGGCTTAGACAATGGGCTTTCAAAGCCCCCCAACCCCCCTTTTCTAAAGGGGGGCAAAGGGGGGATTTATGGATAACGAATCCGTCATGCCGCCGGAGGTGACCCTTTGGTTATTTAAAGGCTTTTCACTGGAACCCTGCCGCCTGCTGTCCCCTACTGTATCGCAAGGCGATACATCCCATCATTTATATTCTGTAGAAAGCGGGGAGGGACAATCGGATATTTTTATTGAGGGGATGTCGATGGCGACACATCCCGCTTCCGTAAATTCACATTGGGGGGTGGGATTGAATCCTCCCCCTTTGGGGTCCCCTACCCCTGCTCCTTAAATTTTAAGTTTAAGGGAAGCAGGATGTCGCAAAGTGACACATTCGGATATTTTTATGGATGGGATACCGCATAGCGGCAGATCCCGCAGTCCATAAAATCTAAATAAGTCCCGCCCCACTTTGTATAACGATCTGAATGGCGGGATGTCGCAGAGCGACAGAGTGAGATAGAATCCTCGACCCCTAAAGTTCCGCCCTTGGCGGGGTAGTTTACGTTATACCAGATCATGGCGTCTATGGCAAAGATATTGCATCATTAAACCTGTTAAGAGAAAAAGAGGATAGCGTTGTAAAAAGCTTGACGCATTGAACAGAAAAAAAGTAGAATTTTAATTTATGATACCCCTTAAAAACATAAGGAGGATCATCGCCAAGGCCTCTCAGCAACCGGGCTACGCCCTGCATGCGGCCCGGATGCGCATCTTGTCCGCGCTGAGCTATCGCTTTAGCAACGGTAGGAGTGCCCTTCCTGAGACCATCTCGCTGCTGCTCACCTATCGATGCAATCTGCATTGCCGGATGTGCGGTCAATGGGGGGAGCGGGGGAGCTTAAAATCGCTCCTGTCAGTCATCACGAGGAGGTATTTGGAGCTTCCACTGATTGAGAGGCTCATCAAGGAGGTAAAGACCTTTCATCCCACTATTACCCTCTTCGGCGGGGAGCCCCTGCTCCATCCCCAATGGGAGGAGGTGGTCAAGCTGATCAAGGGGGCCGGGCTTCGGTGCAATATGATCAGCAACGGCATCCTGCTCAAGAAGAGAGCCGAGGAGGCGGTGCGATTGGGTTTGGACGAGATCATCTTCTCCCTGGACGGTCCGGCAGAGGTACACGATAGGATCAGGGGCGGCAAGGGGGCATTTCGCAGGGCGTTGGAAGGCTTCCGGCAGCTTGAGAAGATAAAAAAGAAATATGGGCGAAAGAAACCCGTGGTGAACGTCAACACGGTCATCTGGGAGGAGAACCAGGCCATACTGCAAGAGATCGTGGAACAGGCTGCTTGCTTCGGGGCCCAGACCATCACCTTTCATCACCTCATATTTGCCGACCAAAAGGCCTTTGATGAGACAGAGAAAATCTCTCAGGTCGCCCTCGCCTTTGGATCACCCGACTGGGCCGGCTTCATCCTGGATGAGCTGCCCCGGATAGACCCGGAGCGGATCATCGCGCAGAAGCGCCTGATTGAACAGGCAAAGACCGCCGTTCCGGCCTTCTTCTATCCTAATCTCACCGACGAGGAGATCAGGTCATATTATAGTTCATTTAATTTCCTTCCCTCCTCATATAAGCAGAGGTGCCTGAGCCCCTGGATGGTGGCCTACGTGCTGCCCGACGGGAGGGTCAAGCCCTGCCTGAGCCTGGGTTATGCAATGGGGGATCTGCATGAGGCCTCCTTCAAGGAGATATGGAACGGCGAGCGGGCAGTCAAGTTCCGCTGCCTTCTCAAGCAGAGGGGCTATTTCCCCGTCTGTCCCCGGTGCACGGAGTTTAGTAGATTTTAACGGAGATCTTGGAGCAGGCTTGTTAATGAGTTGATGACCTCTCTATTCCAGGTCCCAACTTGTCCTGCTCCTTAAATTTAAAGTCTAAGGAAAGCAGCCCCACCCCGCAACACAAAATAAGCCGGAGGTGCCCCTTTGGGCAGAATGCGGGGTCCCGCAAGCGGGAGATGTGCCGGTATGCGACATCCCATCCATATAGATATCTAAGTGGTAGGGGATCGCAAAGCGACACAATAAAAATCTAGGAAGGAATTCTATTCTGGCAATTGATTGCCCACCTACAGTTGTTATGGGATGGGCCATATCCTCGCTGTCTCTTACACACCTGAAGTACCGCCTCCTCTGGCTTCCCCTTGACCAACACTATTAACTTGGGCTTTGTCCAGACCTTGGTTTTCATCTTTTATTGCCTCCGTGTTTTTAAGGCCTTAATCGCAACTTGTCCGCCATCCAAACTATTACTTTATATCTGCATCAGATTATGCCTTTCAGTATATCACGTCCTTTTCCTAGGGGGTAAGCAGTTTTTTGCTCATCCATGTTTACAGTAGTAACCCCCTTGCGAAAAAGCTTATGGTGGCTATCACCATGTGGACAATACTCATCCGTTCCTTCTGGGCAGTATGAGGGATAATAAAATATCTTTTACATTCTTGTTGTTATGCGGCCGATATAGTTTGTCGGCCCATTGCAAACGATTCATCAGCTCTTGGCCAATCTCATGTCCAAACAATTGGTCCTTGTACGTGGTGAAAGAAAAATCCTCGCTCTTGAGCGCACGCACTATGGCGTCGGCTGCCGCGTGCCCGTACCCTAAGCTGAACGAAATTCCTTCACCCCACAAAGGATCAATCCCTGCGGCATCACCGACCAGGAGCACCCTGGTGGCTGAGAAGATCGATTCAGGATGAAACCACCGAATCGGCCATCCCTCAACCGGACTTTCATTTAATGAAATACCTTGCGCTGCCAAAAACTCCGTGAGGATTTTCTTTAGAAGGGGGCCTTCCTTTTGTGAGGTGGAAAAACCGCCGACACCTGTGTTAAGCCATGCTTGACCCTGGATTGCCATTGGAAAGGACCAGGCATAGCCTCGAATTCCATGCCGGAATGTACAAGAGAAATCTATTACTGCTTCCAACCCTCTTTGATCAGAAAGGTTGCGGCTATCGGCGCGTGTCATAAAACGCAGCGTCATGCAAGTGTTCCTTGGCCCCCGTATCCCACTGTTTCTACACAGTTTTCTGCGTATGATGCTTTGCGCACCATCGGCTCCTACTAAGATGCGGGTAGTAAGGCTTCGTTGGGAAGTTTGCACAACAACTGCTTCATCGCTGTAAGAAAAGGAGCGCACCGGCTCATTCTGAACAACTGAGATGCCTAGATCCAGGGCCGCGCAAACTAACGCCTCATCGAATTCTTCCCGTCTTACCGTTCGCAAACCGCCTGAGTCCAGGCAATATTCCACATAGCCATCCTGATCGATGGCAATGCGAGTTCTTTTAAGCACTAAGGATGGTATCGTCATTGTAATGCCAAGGCGCTGCAACCAGTAGTCAGTATATGCACCAATCCCGCCCCCACAGATTTTCTTTCTAGGATGGGTTTCCTTCTCTAGTACGATCATACGATTTCTTATAGACGGGAGGAGCTTAGTCAGATGTATGGCTGTTGAGATACCGGCAGGGCCGGAACCGACTATGATGACGTCATATTCTGTATCTCTCGATCTGTTCATAATTTAGTTCGCCGTTTTGAGGATATGGGTTCCACAAAAGTGAGGTGTCTTGGCGGCCTTTCTAAGGCCTTGATGATAAATTGTAATGCAGCTTTATATTCCTTATGTCCCCGAGTAGTATTTCGTCTTCTACAAGCGAGAAAATCACGTCAGCTTCTTTTTGGTATGAGCGCTTTAAAAGATTGTTCAAGATTTGCACGCTGCTGTAGGTCAAACTGAGCTGACGGTTGCCAATTGAACGAACAAATCTGGTAGGGCTTTGCGGATGACAATGCAATACACGCTTTCCACCATCCTCAAAGGAAACATCTACGAGATTGCACTTCTCAAAGTCCCCCCTTATGACATCTCGAAGTTTAAGCTTGCCCATAAGTGCAGTATTGTTAAGGTCCTGACGGTCAAGGAAAGGATATATCTCTATGCCGGTTCTCCCGTCGAAATACATATCAAGCCCAAACGTAAATTCTTCATGGACCAGGTAGTCGCGGATGCCATCGAGGGGCGGGTGAAGCGTGAGGACCTTATCTATCATTTCAGGGCATTCCCTGACCATAAGATAGCACTTGACCTTCGAATCCTTAGCGTGTTTTGTATAATCGAGACCGACGCCCAGGATTATAATTTTTGATACGTCGAGATCGTTGTTGACGATTTGACCAAAAATATCACGGTTCAAAAATACGTCTTCGCACCCTGCGATCTTGTGCAAAAAATCATGGATTGCATGAAGACCCTCCCGGATGTCTTGTTGAACATATCCCAACCTGCATCTTCCTGCATGGGTGCCTTGGGGGGAGATCCGGACTGAACATTCCAATATGGTACAGGGGGAGGTAAATAGTAATACTTTGAAAAGCTGAAGAAAGATATTATCCTCTAATCCGAACTCTTTTTTATGGAAATCATATACACGGATTAATGGGTTCATGAAAGGATTATCTCTTTGTAAGGTATATCAGGCGGAGGAGATAATCGTTCTTGTTGCTGAGATGAGACGCTCGTCTATGCCAGGTCCCAACTTGTCCTGCTCCTTAAATTTAAAGTCTAAGGAAAGCAGCCGAAGGTGGCCCTTTGGCCAGATGTCGCTCCCGCTCTCCCGAAGGTGGCCCCTTGGCCACAATATAGAAGTAAGGACGGCGGGATCCCCAAGCGGGAAAAGCGACACAATAAAAATTTAGGAAGGGTTAGTGTTCGCATTTTGACAGGGATTAATCCATGCTACCCCACAGTTGTTTTGATTACCTTGACCACGTACGGTCTGTCTCTTACACACCTGGAGTACCGCTTCCTCTGGTCTCCCTTTAACCAACACTACCAGCTTGGGCTTTGTCCAAATCTTGGTCTTCATCTTTTATGCCCTCCATGTTTGATACTTGGAGCTGATTACTGTAGCACCAAGACATCCCATTGTTATAATTATAGCATATTTTTAGCTGCATGATAAGCACTGTTTGATCCATCTTTTGAGTAAGCATTGTGCCTTGGGAATAACCCTCTGCCAGCGCTCCAGTTTCAGCAGGGGGCTCCCGCTGCCTTAAGGGCTTCAGCCCTGGCGTGGGCGACCTGGCAGAAATAGATAACCGGCGCATCGAGTTCCCCTGTCTCAAGCGAGGTGTTAGCGGGACACCACATACAGAGGTTGATCAAAGGGCATACCCGGCACGCCTTTAGAAACTCTTCTCTTTCGGATTGCATTGCCCGTACCCGTGGGATAAAGCCTTGCCAGGCATCGGTGAGGGTTCCTTGTTTCAGGTCATAGACGCAATCGGGATGCCAGAGGGAGGAGCAGGGGCGGAAAAGACCATCATAGCTAAGGCTGAAACTTTCGCTCCCTGCACCGCAATGGAAGAGATGGTTACATGAGATATGGGAAAACTGCGGAACAATGAGTTTGTCGCACCCTTTTTTTAATGTCTGAAACCGCTCGGGATCAGACTGCTCCAGGGCTACGATCTCTTCGGGAGAGAGTCTCTCGGCCTTTATCTCCGCATTCCTTGACGGGTCCCCGTCATATCTTAAGTGCAGCAAGGGATCAAAGCGGAAGTAGTCCTTTGTTCGCTCTCTGCAGAAGCGAGCAATCGCGGGCTGTTCATGGAGATTGGAGCGAAGGGCCATGGCCTTGAGACGCATGTTCAGCCCGCTTCTGATTAGGAGATCGAGCCCTCGACAAAAGGCTGCAAAAGAGCCTGCCCTCCGAGTTACACTCTCATAGGATTTCTTGCTGACTCCGTAGACCGAGACCTCGATATCCCTCGGCGGATACTCCATGAATAGTTTGATATGCTCTTCGGTTACCAGGGTGGCATTGGTAAAGACCGAGATCAGAAGCCCCTTTTTCTTGAGGTAGAGATAGATATCGGGAAAATCCTCCCTCAGCAGGGGCTCACCTCCGGTGATGAGGCACCACACGGCGCCAAGGGCGACGGCCTCATTTCCTATTTCCTGTATATCCTCCAGAGAGAGTTCCTTTTCTTTTGCCTCCCTATCACCAGCCGGCAGGTTGATGTAACAATGACGGCAGTTGTTGTTGCAGCGGGCGGTAATCTCCAGGTCAAAGGAAATAAGCGCCCTTTTGCCTCTCATCTTTTTCCAGAGGGGGAGGTCATGTAAAGCAGCGGATGAAATATACGATTCACTCACCGGGTCGACTCCTTATAAAGAAACGCACAAAACGCCAGGCAGGATTGAGGAGGGGTAAGAGCCCTGTGCGAATCACGAAGGCTATAATAAAACGATCCGGGCCGAGGCCAAAAAAGGGCTTCTTCCCATCTCTCTCCACCTTGGACACACGTCCCAAGATTGCTGTTCCGGAGATTAAGCCGTCTCCCTCGGGAGCATTATCCCCCTTGGTGAGATAAGAGCCAGACTTTTTCCCTATTATTCGGTGGACGATGAGCTTGCCGGTGTTGGGATGCGTGAAGACCACCACATCACCGAAGCAGGGGGCAGATGCCTGCACGGGGGCAATGGTGAGGACATCGCCATCCTTGATAAAGGGGGACATACTGCAACCCTTGCCTTGAAACCTGAAGCACGCCCCCTTGCTCAGCACACCTCGCATGAGTTTCTCGAGCTGTTGGCTGGAAAGAGATAACTCCTCTCTCTTCTTAGTAAAGAGGGCAGGCTTAACCTGATGGTCAGGTGAGGCGACCATTGAAGCGTGTTTTATATTACTTCTTCGAGGCTTCAACGATCATCTTCCTTTTGAGGAGTTCCTCGGCAAGCCCGATTACATCCCTCTTGATCTCGTCGGGCGGCGCCTCATATTCTGCAGAGAGTTCCTCTGTCACCGCCTTCAAGCTCTTTTTACCGTCCAGCTTTGCCCAGACGGCCCTTCCGGTCTCATTCAGGGTAAAGAGCTCGTCCTCTATATCCCCCATGCCGGCAACCAGGGGGACGATGATGAGTTCTCCCTCAATCTCCCGGCACACCAGGTCCTCCGACGGGATATAGGCGGCATCAAAGTTGACCTTGGATTTCATACAGACCTCCTTACATAGTTATCGTATGACTCGAGGCTGAACTTCCTTTTCATTTGGAAAGAGGTGCTTTGGAGAGGGGCTTCCTCAGCATTGCCCCTCCTATCAATATCTCTTCGGAAATATGCATATGTAGCACCTCAAATCCGCCTTCTGCAAATTCCGATTTGACCTCATCCTCTTGTGAGAAGGCGTGGATGAACTCTATATTGTACGAGAGCGTGTCACCCTTTTCATGCCAGAGATTACCCAGCGTAAGGAAGGCGACGATCTTTCTGGCAAGCTCCCATATGCGCGAAGCCCCAGCCTCGGTATCCCAGCGGAACTGGCATATGAAATATCCCCCAGGTTTAAGGGCCTTGCCGATCCTTTGGAGCATCTCTACCCGCCTGCCCCTGGCGGGGACGCAGGAGTACATGGCTGCAGAGAGCCAGACGACGTCGTAGGATCCCGCAGGCACGTCGATCTTTGAGATCTCCTGGGTAATTCCCTCTATCTTTACCCCGTGGCGGACCGCGTTCTCCCTAGCCTTTTCGACCATCTCCGGGACAAAGTCAACGCCTGTTACCTCAAAGCCCATCTGCGTCAGGGGAATGGCCTCTCTTCCGCCTCCCACGCCGAGGAGGAGAAGCCTGCCTCTTGTTAGGTGAAGTCTTTCCAGAAGAGTTTGCTCATCGGGATGCAGGACCGGGTACGCCAGGGCTTGACGGCCGCAGCCTTCCACCATCCTACTTGTGGCATAGGTCTGCCGGCTGAACTCCACCAAATCATTGGGCCTCATCACCATAAGGGCCAGCGACTGGATGAAACGACCCAAGCGAATCAGAAAACGTCCGAAGATGATCCTCGGTCTCATGGTTTCACTCTGATTTCCTGCTCTTTTCCATTGTGGGTTCGATGTCGACCCCTCGTACATGACCTGAATTCTGCACAGCTTTTTTTTGACAGACCGGCTTGCCCTCTGAAAAGTTGCGTATCCTTTCTTGCCATTGCACTATCTGCCATGCCAGCTCGCCTTCTTCAAGCAACCCCAGGGCCCGTGCCTGCGCGTGCGCGATCTCGCAGTGATACGCTACCGGCGTATCCAGCGTTCCATGTTCCATCCATGAACGGGCCGGGCACTGTTCGCAGAGACCCTGCAAAAAACAACAAGCACAGCGGTTAAGGTAGTCGGGGTTCTCGGTCTGTATCTCTCTTATCCTTGGGAAAAAATTTATCAGGGCATCTTTGAGCGAGCCCTTTTTTAGATCATACACGGTTGCCGGCTGCCTCAGCAGCATGCACAACTGAAAATACCCATAGGCATCCACACATCCGCTCCCCACCCCTGCTCCACAGGAGAAGATGCCTTTCCCCGAAGGCCTGGTAAACTGAGAGCAGAACTCCCTCATCTCTCTAAGATATTCTTCTCGCCTCCTGAAAAAGAATGCTACTACCTCCTCGGGTGAGAGTCTGAGCTTCTTAATAGAAATGTTCTTATGTCCGGAGTCACGGCGAGCGCGGAGATCAAAAAAGATGGAGTAGGACAGAGGGTTCTCCACCCAAGGTACGGTGGCGGCCCACGATGCAAACTCCTCCATTTCTTCCCTGTTCGGCGGTAGGAGCGCGCCCTTGACCACAAATGGAACCTTTTGCTCTAATAGCACATGTATACCGTGCCAGGCTGCCTCAAAAGAACCTGCAACTCTGGAAACTGCTTCATAGGAATTCCGTCTCATACCATAAACGGTAACCTCGATAGGCTGAAGAAGCGGGACGCGTGCAAATACCTTGGAGAGCGCGGGGGTGATCAACGTGGCGTTGGTAAGAAGGATCACTCGAAGGCCGAGTTTTCGGGAGAAGATATAGAGGTCTTCAAAATCTTCCCTCAAGAGAGGTTCCCCCCCTGTGAATCTTACTGTCAGACAGCCTAAGGAAACAGCCTCTTGAAGGATCTCCCGTATCTCCCTTGTGGAAAGTTCTCTTTGTCGGGCCTTAAGATCTTCCGCAGGCAGATTGATATAGCAGTGGATGCAGTTATTGTTGCAGCGTTCGGTGAGTTCCAAGTCAAGCGAAGCTAGAGGAGGGGCATTACCCTTCCGGAGGGAGATCTCATCGGCCCTTACTTTGACGGCATAAGAAGCTCGCTTGCCCATTCTTTCTCAACCTCGACTGAAAAATCAAAAAATCAGGCATCGCCATGGCTATGATTAAAGATGCCTTAAAAGATCTATGACACCTCCATCTTTGGTAAAGTGGAGGGAATAGCAGGGGACTTCACGGGCCATCTGATCCACCAAAGCGAGCATTTCCTCCCACCAGTCGGCAGTGCTCAAGGGTTTTATCAAACAGGCCAGGAGCCTTGTGATGATCTCTTGCTTGTGGTCGATCGGGATGAGGCGGTTTTCCCGGGCCTGTTTCAGGAAGAGAATAGCTTTCAATGGGGCGGAGTCCGCTGAAACATCTGGGACATCACCGTGGCTCCAGGTCCCATGGATCTTGAAGCCCTCAGGCCATCGTCTTACAATGATCCGGTCGTCGCAGAGAACCTTTGCCTTGTCCTGTAACATCATCACCATGGTGGACTTGCCCGCGTCTGAATGCCCCACAAAGAGGATGCCCTTGCCGTCAAGCACTACGCCGCTTGCATGAATATAGCAGCCTTCCCTGTCGGCCAAAACCCTGGCAAGGAGGATCTGATCAGTCGGAAAGAGGGTGAGGGAGTGGAGGTTGCCTCTTTGGAAGGACTTCCCAGTTTTATTGTATATCTTGACGTCTCTATAGTCATGGTTAAATACCGCTAGTTGGTAGATATTGCCCCCTTTAACAGAGCGTGCAAAGATAGATTCGGCTCGTTTTGTTTTTTGTCGAGATTTCAGCGTAAGAGGATACAAGCGGTGCCGTATTCTGGAGCACAGACGCTTGATCGCCCCCCATATGTCTCCTGAAATCCCTACATAGACCCAGGAACGCCTCTTTTTGTAGATGGCCCAGGGGGGCTTGCGATAGACCTCTTCTCCTATATCCCAACCATTCAGATCCGGTAGGGAGAAGTGGTGTCTAATGGTAATGGTGTCCTTCCCTGGTCCATTTGCCTCAAAGTGTTTAAACTTAGGGTGAAAGGTCGTATCGGTTATGGGCAAGTCCGCTTCCATCCTGATGGTGATACCGGCAATGTGATAGTAGCGGTGGTACAATCTCTGGGTTTTCGCCGCCATCCTTGTTATTGTTATTGTCCTCTATTATTTTTGGCTGAGACCGGTGATTTACATTTAATGTCTTAAAAATTATGTAATTTGTTACAATTTTATCATATAATCTGCTTGCCTGCAAGGCGCCAGGTTCGATTGACTCATACTGATTTCCAACGTCCGCATTTTTTATCTTTGATCACGCAATCGTATCCTTCAGGAGCTTAATGCACTTCTTCAGCCTATCGCCGATAACCCTGAGAGAGATGCCGCGGGGGAAGAATATCTCTTTCAAGGCTGCTCCCTTTTTTTGCGAGGAAAAGAGAAAGAGGAGGTCGCCGAAGTTCTGGTTGTACATCCCCCCTCTGATCCTCCGCAGGATCCATCGCTCGCAAAGGGAAAGCCTCCTGTTCCAGTTAGGGAATATCTGCGGACGCAGGGCATTGAGATAATACAGAGTCCGCTCCGCCCCCACTCGCTTGGCCTCAGAGAGGATCTCTTTATCGGAAAGAGCATAGTATTTCATTATCCGCTTCAGGTCTTCCCATCCCTTATCAGAACCAAAGGAATGGCTCTGGAGGTGGATGGCTGTGGAGATGAAGAGGTGGACAGGGCAGGGGATCTTGGTCGTTATGCCGTCTAGCTCCTTGGTAACGCTTCTTTTGAATATGTCGTCTATGGAGATGCTGAGGCACGAGCGCTCAAGGACAGTACGGGAAGGATTGAGGAACGAGGTATGCAAATCGAGGAGAAGACCTCGCTTGCTGAAGTTCCCCGGCTCGATCTCTTCCATTCCCGTCCCTCGCAAGACCTTTTCGAGTCTTCCTAGGTCCTTTTTTCTGACCAGGATATCAACGTCGAGCATCCCCCTATCCCCCAGAGAGGGGTAGACATCGCCGAGCAGGCTGATCCCCCTGAAGAAGAGGATCTCCGGCCCGTCCTTTTTAAGACGCTCGATCAACCCTTTGAGATGATGGCTGAGGATGAGGTTTTGGGAAGTCTGTGCATAAAAAGAGATATCTTTTTTCACCCAGAGACCTCCGCGACCTCATGGTAGATATCGAGGGTCTTTTGCAGGCATACGCCCCAATCAAAGAGACGCTCGGCTCGCCTCTTCCCCTTCATACCTATCCCTTTCCTCAGACCCGGCGAGTTGAGGAGTTTGGTAGTCTGCTCAGCCATTTGGTCGATGTCACCCGATTGTATGAGGATGCCGCCGTCACCGATCACCTCGGGCAGCCCACCTACGGCAGTTGCCACGATGGGTTTGAATGAGGCCATGGCTTCCACCGCAGCCAGGTTGAAGCCGTCGTTCAGGGAAGGGATAAGCAGGATATCGAGGGCAGCCATGACATCGGCGATGTCCTCGCGGTACCCCAGGATGTGCAGGTGCGGCACGCCCTGGGCCTTTTTCCGCAACTCATCTTTCAGGGGGCCATCCCCTGCTATGAGATAGTGGACCTGAGGGTAGACCTTTCCTATCTTCATTGCGGCGTCGATAAAGAGGTGTGGCCCCTTTACCTCTTCGAGCCTTCCCGCAAAGCCCACCAGCGGAACGTGCTGCGCGATCCCCAGCTCCTTTCTCACCCGCTTTCCATTCCCCGGAAATCTGCTCAAATCTATGCCGTTGTAGATGGTGATCACCTTTTGCTCATCGCCGATCCCCCGCCTGAGGTATTCCCTGCGCTCGTCCTCGGAGATGGTGATGATCCGCTCGCAGAATCGGGCAGCCAAACGTTCGAGGAAGACGTAGAGCTGCTCTTTCCCCTTGCCGAAGTACCCGTAGAAGAGGTGACCGTGGGGCGTGTGGATGGTGCGCGTGCGGGTCATCCCCCCGGCGATCCTCCCCAGGATGCCTGCCTTGCTGGTGTGGGTGTGCAGGATGGCCGGCCTTTCCCTGCGGATGAGGGCGATGATCTGAGAGAGGGAGAGGAGATCGTGCACAGGGGAGATATCACGGCGCAGAGAGGGGAGGGGGTGATAGGGGATGCGCGACTTACGGGAGAACTCCCAGGGGTCTTCCTCAGGTTGTTGCGAAGGGCCTGAGGCCATTATAACCTCAATGCCCTGTTCCTTAAGGCCTCTGATCAATTTAAGGAAAACCCGGGGCGCGCCGCCCTTATCGAGCCTTGTTATGAGCTGTAAGACCTTCACCAGCCCTTTCCTCCCTCTTCATCCTGAGGGTGGCTGCTATCTCCAAGATGGTCGCAAAGGAGAGGATGATCAGGGCCTGCAGGAGGAGGACCCAGAAGTAGTCCGGCGCCATCTTGATCAGCAGGGCGTTCATGCCCAAGGCGATGGCGAGGAGATAGATGGTGAGCACCGTCTTGGTCTTGGATCCCAAGAGGTAATGGAGCCGGTGGTGGAGGTGATCCTTCCCCGTGTATTCCATGAGCTCGCGTACGCTGCTCGCTTCCTTCATGATTATCCTGCGCAGGTTGATGTAGGCCATGTCGTAGATGACCACGGCAAAGATCAACAGCGGGGCGGCGAGGGAGGGCAGGAGCATGTCCTCCGACCACTCGGCCATGACGGCGAGGGAGGCGAGGATAAAGCCCAAAAAATTGCTCCCGGTATCACCCAAAAAGATGGTCGCCCCTCTTGCTTCGCCGCGGAAGTTATAGGGGATAAAACCGATACAGGCGCCGAGGACGAAGAGGCAGATGGGCACGAGGGAGAACGACCCCATCTGGAGGAAGACGATGGAGAAGAGGCAGGAGAAGATGATGCAGAGACCAGCTGCCAACCCATCCATCCCGTCGATGAAGTTGACGGCGTTGGTGATCCCAACCAGCCAGAGGACCGTGAGGGTATAATTGAGGGTGTAACCCCATGAGGTCTTGGGGAAGATGGTGGCGCTTACCCCGAAGGAGATGAGGATGCAGGCGGCCACGATCTGGGAAACAAGCTTTGTTACGGCAGGCAGCTCATGTGAGTCATCCGCGACCTCCACGACGAAGATGAAGCTTGCGGCGATGAGGAGGCCCAGGATGGCCCCTGCGGGTTTGGTGAACAGCAGCGCCGATAGAATGAAAGCGATGAAGATGGCCCACCCTCCTGTCTTGGGGGTCGGGACCGAGTGGACCCTGCGCTGCTCCGGGATATCCATAAAGCCCCATTTTTTCCCGAGCCATCTCGCCAACGGGGTGAGAACGAGGGAGAGGAATAGGGGTACTATTATGGGCGGAAGGAATTCTCTAAGCATTCGTATCCTCGACGGCCCTCCTGAGACAGAGGGCAATATTGCGCACCTCATCAGTTTTAATGCGCGGATAGATGGGAAGGGAGAGGGCTTCGGCAAAGACCCGCTCGGTCGCCGCAAAGCCATCGAGGCCGAGGTAGCGATGGAGGGGGCGAAAGACTGGGCGTTGGGCCTCTATGCCCTCTCGATGCAATTCTCCTATGACCCGATCCAGTTTACCGTCCTCCATTCTTACTATATAACGGTAATATATCCCTCCTTGCCGCGGCACCAGCACTCCCTTAAGTTCCTTGAGGTGTTTGTCATACCATTGAGCCCGCGCCTCCCTTGCCTTGAGAAAGGAGGGTAGTTTTTCCAATTGTATACGCCCCATCCTTGCTTGAAGGTCTGTCATGCAAAAATTATACCTTACCTTATAATCCTCTTTCTTGTCATACTGCCGCAGGTCTCGCACCCTTTCCAGGAGTTCTTCGTTCCGAGAGGCGACCATCCCCCCCTGGCCGGTGGTGATTACCTTGGTGGCATAAAAGGAGAAGATCGCTGCCTCACCCCAGGTCCCCGTCATTTTCCCGCGGGAGGTTGCGCCGAGTGATTGAGCGCAGTCCTCTATAATCGGAAGGCCGAGGGCAAGGAAGTCATCCATCGGATCTACAGGGTATCCAAACATGTGCGGGACGATGATGGCGGCGGTTCTCTTGGTGAGGGAATTGCGGGTTGCTGCCAGGGAGATGTTCATGGTCTCTTTATTGATGTCCACTATCCGGGGGGTTGCCCTACAATGGTGCACGGCGTTGAGCAGGGCGCTGCAGGTAAAGCTGGGGCAGATTACCTCATCCCCCTCCTTGACACCAGCGGCCAGCAAGCTCAGGTGCAAGGCAGCTGTTCCTGATGCAGTGGCAACTGCCCCGTTGAGGCCCAGATAAGAGGCCATGCCCTGCTCAAACTGCTCCACCTCCTCACCGGTGGCGATCCTCCCTGAGGCAAGAACCTCTTGGAGGCCCTTGGCCTCCTCTTCCCCCAGGGTCGGCATAGAATGGGGTATGCTCATGGCAAGAAGTAGCGCAGGGGGGCGAATCCTTCGGCCAAGGTTACCCTGGCCTGCGTTCCCCGGAAGCGGGCCGTCGCGATGGCGATGTCTACGATATTAGAGCCAGGAATATGGGTCTTATGAAATTGGGAGGCGTGGGCCTCCAGACATTTGATCTTTTTCTCCAAGGTCTCATCGATGTCCGCGAAGATCAGGGGATTAAAACCGATGGACGTGGGGGTCTCGTAGAAGATGACCTTGGGCGTATACCTCGTAGCGGCGACGGCAGCGTTGGCAAGGCGGACATGATCCTGATGGGTGTCCTCGGGATAGTTCACCAAGACCAGTGAGGGGTTTACATCCCGCAGGAATCCCTCCAGAAGGTCTATCAAGGGCTTGTCGAAGATGATGAGGGTATCTTTATACCCCCCCCAGAGGAGTTCTTTCGCCCCCATTATCTCGGCGGATATCTCCTGTTCCTTCTGTCTTACCTGAGGGTCTCCACCCATACCCCCATCTGCCACCACCAAGAGGTGGACCTCATTCCCTTTTTTGCTGTATTTTGCAAGAGTGCCGGCGCACCCAAACTCAATATCGTCAGGGTGGGCGCCGATGGCTAGTAATCTCATGCCTTGCATAGCTTACCCTCCAAGATGTTCAGGGAATCCCGGCCGCAGTTAAAGAGGAGATCGAGGAGCGATAGATTGGGTATAAAGTCCCCATATAACTGCGGATAGACGGGGTGTTTGAACGCCTGGAATATCACGGTGATCCCCTTTTTGTTAAAGGGTTCGAGATCAAGGTACGCCCTCCCGCCTGCCCCCGAGAGATAGGTATCGGCACCCAAGGATTCACAGATGGCTGCAAGCCTCTCAGACGGCTCCTCCGGGAGATGGCCCAACGCGGAGGCGACCACTGTCTCCTTGTGCGCCCCTAATATCCTCAGGAGCATGAGGACGCTCTCTCTATTTACCCCGGAGATGAATTCCGAATCTGCGGCATAGAATCGTTCCATCTCGGGGAAGAGCGCATGGAAATAGGGGGCCTTCTGGTAGTTGATCGTCAAGGTCCTGACATGCTTCTTCCGCCAGTCGGCTCGGTTGTTGATTTTCACCCCATCGATGTGCTCGGGATATTTGTACAATACAGGCACGGTGAGCCAGGTCCATCCCTGGGCTGTCTTTATCTTGTTTCTGTTCTGGAACTCGTTTTTCTTGAACTGCACGTTATCGAGGAAGACGAAGGTTTCGCTCCTCACTATCTTATCGAAATACCCCAACCACGGCATAAATTGGGGTTGATGTACAGCCACGATCATGCTAAGAAAATTAGCAGAAAAGGATGAAGATATCAAGGACGCTTTATATTCTATTTTTTGGATGGATAGTCCTTGTGGCCATCGGTTCCTTCCTTCCCCCCACCTCCTTCCCCTCATGGCTAGATTCGGGGGGGAATAGGGATAAGGTCGCCCACTTTGCCGCCTATTTTTTTACCTCACTCTTGTTCTATGTCGCTTTTCGCACCCGTTTCAAGAGGACCGATATCTATGCAATGCTCTTTGCCGCCGGCTATGGGGCGCTCATAGAGTTGGCGCAATTGTTGGTGCCGGGCAGGGTCTGTTCTTTCGGTGACTTAGCGGCCAATCTTTCCGGGGTGCTCTTTTTCTTCGTTCTGTATAGAATATTGTGGGGTAAAATATGATTCATTGTCTCATATCTTGGTAGCTGAGCTCCATAAATTTATGATAAATACCGATGACAGTTTTGATGCAACAAAGTGACAATTAACGTCACTTTTTATCTCACCCTCGAAGATCTCACACTTTTATCAACCCAGAGTTCCTTGCAAGCAAAGGGTTAGATCCTCGACCCCCTTATTTTCGTCTTTTTTACAAAAAGACTGAGTCTTTTGTATATCATTATGCCGGTATGGGGTGTTAAAAGCACATTGTTGGCAAACAAATTGCACAATAATACTATAGAAAGAACCCTCTAGGGGTATGCAGGTTGGCAGAGATAAAATGGGGTTGAATTTTATATTATGTTATGTCATCATAAATAGATGAGAGAGGTAGTTAGTCGATGTTGGAATATGAGAAATACTGGCACTTTATAGATCTCCCGTTCAAGGTCTTTCCTTCCGGGGATACCTACTTCCCCTCGGCGACCCATGAGGAAGCCAGGGCGAGGATATTTCAGGCCATACGGACCCGCAAGAGGATCATCCTGATTACGGGCAAGCCGGGCTCAGGGAAGACCACCCTCTGGAAGAAGATCAAGGGGGATCTGGAGCAACATCATATCCCCTTTGCCATGGGTGTTGCGGAAAACCCCATGGGCAATTTCTCCGAGATCATGAGGGAGATGGGTGAGAGCATGGGTCTTCCCACCTCCCGTGATAACGGAGAGCTCTTAGGGGCCCTCAGGGACAAGCTCAGGGATAACGTCAAGAGAGGGACAACAAATATATGGCTGATAGATGAATGCCAGGTGATAAAGGATACGGATATCTGGGAAAGACTCAGGTTGTTGACCAACTGGTCATTGAACGGCTCTCCGGCTCTGACCCTGTTCCTCCTGGGCCAGCCGGAGGTCATCCCCATCCTCCGTGAAAAGGAGGGCTTCTCCCAGAGGATAGGGGCCTACTATATCCTCGGCGCTCTCAGCTTGCAGGAGACTGGGGCGTATATCGAGTACCATCTCAAAAAGGTGAACTCTGCAAATTTAAGCATCTTCACCGAAGATTCGGTGCATAGGATATATCAATTGTCAGGGGGACTCCCGCGCAACATAAACCATATTTGCGACGCTGCCCTTCTGCTCGGTGCGATTCAAGGGAAGGAGTTTGTCGACGCGAGGATGGTGGAATCGGTTGCTGCGGAACGGGCGTCCATCAGTGGGGAGCAAGAGGTCGTATGGACGCCGATGCGGGAGGGCCTTATGGCAACCGATGCAACGGTAGATGAGCATAATAATATATATGAGGAATTAGTTAAGACATTTGACAAATTCTATTACATTAAAAAGGGGGAGAGCCCCATAGATCTGGTGGAGAAGGAGCTCGAGCCGATTGTCCCTCAATTTATAAGGGCCGTGAAGACGGACAGGGGGCTCATGAAAAAGGCCTTATACGGTGAAGAGCCAGATGTCTATCTCTTGCAACACTGCGTGAATGTGGCGGTTCAGGGTGCGAAGATAGGCATGGGAATGGGTTACAGCGAGGATGAATTGAAGCGATTGTCCCTGGCAGCCCTGATTCACGATATAGGGATGGGGGATGTTCCTGAGCAGATATGGACCAAGAAGGGATCGCTCTCACCCTCCGAGATCGATGAGATGCGCAGGCACCCTGTGTATGGCTACGAGCGCCTCAAACCATTGGATGAGATCGCTACCATAGTGCTGCAGGAACATGAAAGGATGGACAGTTCAGGCTATCCTAATGGCGCGTTATGCGAAGATATTCATGAGTTCTCCTACATCATCGGGATCGCAGATATATATGACAGTCTCCTCCATACCCGTCCCTATCGGGATAAACGGTACTCCTCCTTTGAGGCGATCAAGGAGATCGTGACGATGGAGAAGCGGCGATTCCCTGCCAGCGTGCTCAAGTCTTTGGTCGCTTACTTCCTTTTTCCGGTGGGGAGCCAGGTGGAGTTGAACAGCCGGGAGAAGGCCGAGGTGGTTGAGGAAAACAGGGCCAATCCGATGCGCCCGATAGTGAAGATCACCCACGATCAAGACAATCGGGAATATAAGAAATCCAGGATTATAGACCTGGACAGGGATCAAAAATTCTTCATCGCGAGGAGTTTCTGATGACAAGGATAAAAATCGGAGGGATTATATTTTTGTTGTCTTTTCTTTTCCTCGTTCCTCTCGTTCTTGCTGAAGAACTCTCTCCTAAGGCGGAAGAGCCGGCAGTTAAGGCGGAAGAGCCGGCAGTTAAGGCGGAAGAGCCGGCAGTTAAGGCGGAAGAGCCGGCTGTTAAGGTGGAAGAGCCGGCTGTTAAGGCGGAAGAGCCGGCTGTTAAGGCGGAAGAGCCGGCAGTTAAGGCGGAAGAGCCGGCAGTTAAGGTGGAAGAGCCGGCAGTTAAGGTGGAAGAGCCGGCAGTTAAGGCGGAAGAACCTGCTGCCAAGATAGCTGCTATAAAAGATGCCCGCGCCGTCTACACCGTGGGGGTGGGGGATGTGCTGACAATACGGCTCAGGGAGGGTGTCAAGCTGAGTGAGTACGATGCAACGGTCATGTCTACCGGCACGATCGTCATCTCCTTCATAGAGGTGGAGGCAGCAGGCCATACTATTCCCGAGATCAGGGAACAGGCCCAGAGGGAACTCGGCAAATACATTCGTGATTTCAGCGTGGACCTCATTCCAAGAGAATGGCGAGAAAAGAAGATCTTTGTCCTGGGCGAGGTAGAAAAGCCGGGGGTGTACAATTTCGCCGCAGGGATGACTGCCATGCAGGTACTCGCCTTGGCAGGGGGATATAAGGACTCCGCCCTGTTGAAGGATATGAGGATTATCAGAGGAAATCTCGATAATCCCGAGCTCATCCGGGTCAATCTGAAAGCGACGGCCAAGGGTAGAGATGCGAAGGATGTTCTGCTTGCCCAGAATGACGTCATCTTCGTGCCCCGGAGCGCCATCGGCGACTGGAACGCCTTTATCAAGCTCTATATCCGTCCGACCGTTGAGGTTCTTTCCCTCCCTCTCAGTGGAGCGGCCACCATCCAGAGTTTCGGAAAGTGAGTGTGAGATGGAGAAAAAGAGCTACGATCTTTCCATAAGGGATTATCTCTTTATCTTAAAAAAGAGGAAGAAGATCATCGTCTTGGTCCTCCTCCTTACCCTTACGGCCGTCATCTTCGGGACCTATCTTGCCACCCCTTCCCCACAATATAAGGCTACTGCTTCGGTCAGGGTAGAGCGTATTACCGACGTAACCGGATTTTTGATGGAGGTCATCTCGTATCCCCTCGGGGACGTGCTGCAAGGGCAGATGGAACTGATCAGGAGCTATGATGTCATGGAGAAGGTGGCGAAGGCCCTGGGTTTGATCCCGCGCGATGCGACTGTCGAGGAGGTAAGTACCAACGATACGTACAGGAATACCATCTCTTCCATTAGGGATGCCATCACTGTTGAGCGACAAGGAAGCTCCAATATTATTTCCATCAGTGCAATTGCCAACAGTGCTGAAAAGGCCCAACGATTGGCCAATTTGGTGGCGGAGCAGTACCGGGAGGTCAACATCGTCTCTAGAAACAAGAGGGTCTTCGACGCGAAGGACTTTGTGGAAAAGCGGCTCAATCAGGTAGAGGAGAAGTTAAAAAGCGCTGAAGATGAGCTTCGCTCCTTTCGTGAGGGGGCAACCCTTGCCCATCTCACCCAGAAGGAGATGGAGACGGCCAAAAAGCTCGTTGATATAGAGGGGAGGATCGAGGATCTCAGGACGGAAAAAGCGGAGGTGGACTACGCCGTACAGCTGGTTAAACAAGGGCGCATGATCAGTCCTCGATCGCAATTGACCGTCGAGAGGGATCAGGGCGCCATTGTCACTACCTTAAAGATCTATTCCGACCTCCTGTTGAAGAGGGAAAATTTACTCCTTACCTATTTCCCTGCCCATCCTGCGGTCAAGGCAGTTGACGGTGAGCTGGAGAACACCAAGATTGAACTGTTGAAGCATCTTACTGCCCAGAGTACCGGCTATCAAAAGAGGGTTGATCTGCTCGAAGGGGAATTAAGGACCCTTCAGGCAAAGGCGAGACAACTGCCGGCCGAGGCCCTCTCTTTTGAGCGGCTGAAAAGGGAGGTGGAGATCAATGGCACCCTTTACACCCAACTCAAGACCAAGTATCAGGAGCTCTTGATCAAGGAGGCAGAGAGGATTGAGGAGGTATCCATCGTCAATCCTGCGGTCAAACCTTATTCCCCGGTGAATAGGCCCTCCTATCTGCAAAACGGCCTCTTGGGAATCCTCATCGGGCTCCTCTTGGGGGTGGTTTTTTCCGTTTTCTATGAATCTTATGACACCTCCATCACGACAGTGGAGGAGATCGAGTCCATCTTGGAGGTGCCGGTTCTAGGGGTGATCCCCTACCTTGGTGAGAAAGAACTGAAGGAAGAGATGTCCAAAAGGGGGCAGGACAAGATCCCTCAAGATCCCGAACTCTTTAAGGCCCTCTTCACCTATTTTACCCCTGATCATTTTTTGACGGAGGCCTTCAGGATCCTGCGCACGGCCCTCTTGAAGGTGGAATCGGCGCGGGTCCTTGCAGTAAGCAGCCCCGCTACCCGCGAAGGGAAGACCTTCGTCATGATGAACCTAGCGATCTCCATTGCGCAGACGGGCAAGAAGGTATTGGTCATTGATGCCGATTTCCAGATGAGCATGGTGAACAGACTCTTTGGCATCCCGAGAGAACCGGGGCTTTCCGACGTCATCTTGAGGAATGTTCCCTTCAGCCAGGCGGCCAGGAGTATCGTTGATCTGATATTGGGGGAGAGGGGTTTCGATTTTGCTCTCTCGGGGACAGGCCTGGAGAACGTACACATCCTCCCGACCGGCGGGAAGTCGCCGAAGGCCAGGGAGATGTTATCCGTATACATAAAAGACGTGTTAACGGAGGTGAAGGAGATAAAGGAATTCGATTACATCATCATCGACACACCTC